>Ga0315289_10000962_pt1 | contig 44895 bp, 70 predicted proteins | sample YL17G11_40_MG_FD_203452 | JGI IMG/M metagenome (GOLD analysis project Ga0315289, IMG submission 203452) | Sediment microbial communities from Yellowstone Lake, YNP, Wyoming, USA - YL17G11_40 | ecosystem: Environmental > Aquatic > Freshwater > Lake > Sediment | place: USA: Wyoming | collected... | reverse complement strand
AGCTACTTTGGAGGGAGATGCCGTATAAGTAGGTAGTGCCCGTGGTGTTGCTCGCCGTGTTGCCTGTCAGTATGTTGTTAGAGCTGGAAAAGAGGGTTATTTTTGCTGTATTGTTTGTTAGAGTGTTATTGTAGGATCTGGTGAGATAGATGCTGTAAGAATTTAGATTTGTGATGCTTGCATTATCCGTACGACTCATACTTAGTCCGTTGTTTGGCGTTGTAGCTGAACCATTTATTATAACGTTTGATATGTTTGAATAATCCGCGTTGCAGAGTATCAGCTGGGAGAATGTCTGGCTATCCAAACTTATTGTATAGTTTGCATATTTCACTGGTCTGTCGCCAGAACCTGTATTATTTTCAATGAGATTGTTGCAATAAACATCTGTGGTTGCGCTCACGCCAATATCGTTAGAATTATCTTTTATTGTATTGTTTGCTATAGTGTTGCCGTAGGCACCGCTGAGGTAGATGCCGGTACTTTGATTTTTGGCCGTGTTGTTTGTCAGTGTGTTGTTGTATGAATCGGCTTCGATGCGAATGCCCAGTCGCTGGTTGTTGTTATTTACTGTATTGTCTGTTAAAATATTGTGTACAGTTTCGTGGAGGGAGATGCCATATTGCTTGTTACTGTTGACCGTATTGTTTGTCAAAGTATTGTATGAGCCGAAGTCGAGGGTGATACCGTAATCGAAATTAGTTATGATGCAGTTCTTTATTGTTATATTTGTGGAACTGACATATACGCCGTTGCCAGAGCCAGAGCCTGTACCTGTAATTGTGTGGCTGCCGCAATCTAAAACGATGTCGTCCGCACCGATGGTTATGCCGCCACCTGAACAAGGCCCTAAATCTCCTGTCAATGTCGTGTCGGACGTGATAGTATCTCCGCAAGCTATGGCTGTGAGTGGCGCACCTTCAGTTATGAATGCGGTTGGTTTTACAGAAACGAACAAAATTACGAAGAATACGGCTGCCAGCAGCATGAAGCTGGCGACGGGCGCTGCCAAACCCTTACGCATAGCAGAAATGGCTTTTTTAAGTTTATAAGATTGGTGGGCCCGCTGTGATTTGAACACAGGTCGCCAGCATTTCGGCGCCTTATGAGCTTAGGTCGTCCCCAAGCTGGTATCCTACCAAGCTAGACTACGAGCCCGATACTGATTTTGGAACTAACCTATTAAAAAGCCGACTGCCGCTATCACACCTATGCCCGCGAACAGCGCGAGCATCTCCAAGACTGCCCGCATATCAAATTTTTCCCGGTGCGTTATGGGTATCAGGTCAGCACCGGCTATGTAGATGAAGTTACCTGCTGCGAAAGCCAGCAACGGAACGGAAAATTGTGTTATCTGGGATGAAAGGGACCATGCCATTACTGCGCCGGCAATGGCGACCACGGATGATGCGCCGTTCCACAACAGCGCCTTTCTCTTGCTGAAGCCGGCGGATATCAGCACACCGAAATCGCCTATCTCCTGTGGTATCTCGTGGAAGAAGACCGCCAGCGTCGTGACGATGCCCAACGGAACGTTTATCAGGAAGCTGACGGCTATGGCCGCTCCATCGACAAAATTGTGGATGGTGTCACCCATCATTATGAGGTAGACGTATGGATGGCTGTCATGTGCGCCGTATCTGTGGTGGTGCCATAGCAAAACCTGCTCGAGCACATAAAAAACGCATATGCCACCAAGCACGTAGATGAAATTCGTCGCACCCTCTGCCACCATCTCCGGCATTATGTCGAGGAACACGGCGCCCAGCAACGCGCCTGCTGCGAAGGCGACGAGCGTTATCGATGCCTTCTTGAACCATTTCGCATAAATCAGCGCCCCCGCCAGAAGCATGGAAACAACGCCAGCAAGGACAGTTGCCAGCAGTATAATCAGCAGTGACATAAACAGAAATACTCCGGTCAATTAAAAAGCTTACCTTTTGTAGCGGGCGATCTTCGGGCCAAGCTCGATGTGGCTCATCAGCGTCGCGCGGCAACAATAGCTCTTCACGCCCAGCTCGTCCATCACTTTCTTCGGCTCTTCGCCAGCAGCCGTCCTCTTCTTGTATGCTTCCCAGAGGTGGGCTATCACTCGGCCGCAACTCATGCAACGTACAGGAATTATCATCATTTTCACCTCTTCGATCTCTGCTTATGCCTGCGCGGGCCAGCGGATGAACGCGACGGTTTGTGCGGCTCGTTCCTGCGCGGGTCAGCAACCAGCAGCGCCCTGTCATACTCGAGGAAGGGCTGCTTAAGAGCCGGCTCGAAAGCCACCAATGTCTTTGCAATGGCCTGCCTTACCGCCTCTGCCTGGCCGAACGTGCCTCCGCCTGAAACAGTGATGGAAATGTCGATGCCATTGGCCACCTCGCCAGCCAGCTGCAACGGCTCCCGCAGAATCATCTGGACAGCAGCAGGCTCTACCACGTCCAAGGCCCTGTTGTTTATGAATATCTTTCCCGTGCCTAGCCTGCCGATGGCGCGCGCCACAGCTGACTTGCGCTTGCCTATGTTGAACGCTATCTCAACCTTCTTCTTCCTTGTCTTCGGTTCAGCCTTCTTCTTCTCTTCCGCCATGATCATTACACCTTTGCTCCGAGCTGCCTGCACATGTTAGCCACTGTCGTGTACTTGCACTTCAATACATTCGATTTCTTTATGTCGACCTTTATCGCCTTGCCTGTGAATTCTTCCGGGCAGCCCATGTATACCTTTAGCCTCGCCAGCGCGTTCCTTCCCCTAACAGTCTTTACGGGAAGCATTCCACGCACCGTGCGCTTCAGAAGCATGTCGGGATATCTCGGGAAGAACGGTCCCTTGTATACGTCGCCGCGCTCGCGCCTGTGCTTGTAGAATCCTAACGTTGATGCCGGATTGCCGCTGAGTATCGCCTTTTCGGCATTGATAACGACCACATCCTCGCCTATGAGCAATCGCTTGGCAAGCATAGTTGACAGCCTTCCGAGCACCGCACCTTCAGCATCAATGACAATCTTTTCAACCATGAAATCAACCGATTATCTTTGTTCCTGTCCCTTTAGGATTGGTCTCTACCAGTTCGTTGAACGTTATTACCTTTCCGCCTACTGCCTTCACCTTCTTCTGTGCAGCAGCGGACGCAGAAAAGGCGGCTATCGTTACTGCCTTTGTCAGTTCGCCGTCGGCCAGCAACTTGCCGGGCACGACAACCGTTTCGCCCTTTCCAGCAAAGCGCTCGACACGCGAAAGATTGACGTCGCATCTTATTCTTTCCGGCTTGGCCAGCTCTTCCGCCAGCTTTAGCATGAACGGACTGTTCTCCTGATGGCCCCTGGTTCGAAGCTCCTCTATCTGTTTCTGGAGCACCGGGTTTGTAGGTCCTGTTGGTGCGGGCATGTAATCACTTTGCATATTGGGTTTTCGAACGTTTAAAAAGGTTTATGGTGCGGGGGGTGTGATTTGAACACACGGACGGCCTTCGCCGACAGGATTTCATCGCTTTCGCTCAATACTTAAGCGCACTTAAGTCCTGCGCATTTTCCTAGCTTTGCTACCCCCGCAAACTAGAGTTTGGTACCAGAATTTATAAATCAACGCGACAGTGTCTATAACATGACAACATCCAGATTGAGTCATATCAAAATAACAGTCACAAATTTTTCAGAATCAAAGAAATTCTATGATTTGTTGTTCAGAAAACTCGGCTGGAAGGTTTTTATATCAAAAGAAAAATCAAGAGGATACTTCGGCAAAGATTCTTCTTTTTGGATAGAGGAAGGCGAAAACAGAGATTCGAAATTTGACAGAGAAAATGCGGGTCTTGATCACATAGCTTTCAAAGCTGAAAGTAAAGGGGAAGTTGACGAATTCGCTGTCTGGTTGAAAGCCGGTGGCATGGTCATCTTACATGAACCGAAGTTCTATCCCGAATATGCAAAAAATTATTATGCAGTCTTTTTCTTGGATCCCGACGGCATAATCTTAGAATTTACAAATCACGATTAAGTCATTTCAGCGCCTTGACCTGCTTGCCGAATTCCTTCGCCTTGTCGCGCAACGCATCTGCTGCTGCGCTCACTATGTCGGCCGCATGCAGACCTGACACGGACTCGACGGTAAATATCAGTTTTGTTGGGTCGCCTTTTACTACAAGGTTTCCTGCGGGCTTTGCTGCGCGCACGCATTCCTGGCACGTGTCGCATTCCTGGGAGATGCTGACCTTGCTGTCCTCGGCCGTTATCGCATTCTTCGGACAGATCTTGACCAGTTCATCGGTATTGGAAATCTTTCCCTTTAACTCGAAGGTCGGTGCGTAGCGATAGCCCGCGACCGCTGCCTGCCATTTGGCGTGTATCTTGCCTATGCCGAGCTTTGCGATGGCCTCAATCTTCAGCCTCTGCCCTTCTGCCAGATCGACTATTGGTATGTCAGGCAAAAGTGGCTTGACATCGTCCGCGCTGGACTTCAGGTCCTTGGAGTAAACGGTTGCAGGGCCCTTCTTGTCAAGTGCAAGCACCACCTGGCACTGGCCGCAGCCCTTGCCTTCGCACTTGCATTCGTTCGGCATGTTGTAGTTCTTTGGATCGAAAACCAGCGGGACGAGCGCGAGCCTGTGGGCCAGCACCTCATCGTACATCACGCTGTCGTTAGAAGTGAAATCAACTGCGCTTATGGCTAGTACAGGCACTTCTCCCATGGTAGCGCGCCTCAATGCGTTCGCGAAAGCGGGCCTCACGCCTTCCACGATGAACCTTATCTCACGATCTGTTTTGGAAATTATACTAATCTTCATTTAGACCCTCCTTCCTCTCCTGCCGCCCTTGCGCCTGCACGTGTCGTGCGGTACAGGAGTCATGTCCTCTATGCGTCCGATGCGCATGCCAGCCCTTGCCAGTGCACGGATCGCCGGCTGTGCCCCCGCACCGGGGCTCCTCGCCTTTATTCCGCCTGGTGCGCGGACCTTTATGTGGACCGCGTTCACGCCGCGTTCCATCGACGCCTCGGCCGCCTTGAACGCCGCCTGCATCGCCGGGTACGCGCTTCCGCCTTCCCTGTCCTTGTCCGTCATCATGCCCGCGCTGACGCGCGCGATTGTCTCCGAACCTGTTATGTCCGTTATGTGAACGATAGTATTGTTTGCCGAGCTGAATATATGCGCTATGCCCCATCGTCTCGGTTGTTGTGTCGTCATTGTTTAGCACCCTTGGGCTTGTCTACCCAGCCCTTGATCTTTGATTTGTCGTAAAATGATATCTTTGCCTCATCATCGACCGGCACTAGTGAGCCGGGCCAGCGGACCTTCTGTCCGTTAATCGCGATGTGGCCGTGAACAATGAACTGTCTTGCCTGCAGCGGTGTCGATGCGATGCCCCTGCGGTTGATTATGGTCTGCAGCCTGCGCTCGAGGATGTTCTCTATGCCCAGTGCGAGCACATCGTCCAGCGTCGACTCCGGCCTTATCAGTCCGAGCTTTGCCAGCCTTTTGAGCAACGCTACCTCAGCCGTCTTGTCCTGGCTGGCGACCAGCTGCCTTGCTGTCTGCCTGAAGTTTCGGAGTATGCCTTCAGCGCGCCAGACCTCGTGCTTGCGTCTCAGGCCGTAGTCAGCCAGCAGCTTCTTCTCGTGCTGGATGCGCTCGCGGTTCCACGGCTTCAGCGGGTGCTCGAACTTTGGATGCTGTCTCTTCATTCAATCACTTCTTCTCTTCCTTCTTCGCCGGAGCTGGTGCGGCCTTTGCGGGCCCCGCAGGTTTCGCTCCGGGTGCTGCCGGCGTTGCCGCAGCTGGCTTCGCTCCCGGCGCCGCTGGCGCTCCTTTTGGTGGAGCTGCGGCTGCCACTGCCTTGGCCCTTGTCACACCTGCCGTCATCCCTGTTCGGAAGCTCGAGCGCGTTCGCTGTCCGCGGACAGGCAGGCCGAGCTCGTGGCGTATGCCCTTGTAACAACGCATCTTCTTCATCATGTCGATATCGGACTTGTTCGTTATAGAAAGTTCAGAACTGACCAGCTGCTTGTTCGTGCCTGTGACAGGGTCGCTCCTGCGGTTGACCAGATGAACGGGAATGCCGAACTTGAGCGGGTCGTTTATGACCGCTTCTATGTGTTCGAGCTGTTGGTCGGAAAGGCTGCCTGCTAATGCATTGGCGTCTATGCCAGCGGCCTTCGGTATAGCTGCAGCGAGCGTCTGGCCGATGCCCTTCACCCTGAGCAATGCCTGATACAACTTCTTGGTTCCGTCCACGTCCACTTCCGATATGCGGATGATTCCGTGGATACCTGCAGGTACGATCTTCCTCTTTTGCTCAGTAGGCTTGCCCTTCTCCGCCTGCTTTACCTGTTCGGCCTTCTGAGTCTTGGCCTCTTTCTCGAACTCTTTCGGTTTACCTGAACCCATTATTTCACCATTGGTTGCATTTTATGCCCTCCATTGGGCAACCCACTTTATGCGGGGAATTAGTATTCACCTATACTTTGACAAGGTTTATAAAGGTTTCATCTTTTGGTTACTACCCAGAAGCCTCTTCTCACACCATCATACTTTTTGTCCATACCTTGGATCAGCTTTGTGAGCTCTATTTTCCAGAATTTGGGGTTCTTGAACCAGGGGTCGCCGACAACAATTTCCGTTTTCTCGTTTTTGATCACTTCAGAAACCAGTACCGCATGACCATATTTTTTCTTCTTTATATCCAAAACGCCTAGATTGAAAACGGCTATCACGTCGTTATCTTCCTTAAAATTATTTATGAGGAATTTTTCCGGGTCTTTAAGGGCCAGACCTCTGAGCGGATAATAGCTCGTTGCCTTAAGCGGAACTTTGTATTTTCTGAAAAATTTGTTTATGTTCTCGCACTGTCTGGTGACCGCCGTTCCATAACCGGCCCTCGGTTTTCTTTTTGAAACCTTGACATTTTCGATGAAATATTTCCTGTCCTTTGGCGGAACCGTTAGATTCATCATCAACCCAATTTTTTCCTGGTCAACCAGTTTGAGTCTTCTTCTGTATAGTATCCACTGGATGCATGTAGGGACGCAACAATAGTACTGTTGTGTAAAGGGCGTGTAGGGTTTCCTGTGTCTGAACGTTTTCATCTTATCACTTAGTATTATGGCGCCGGCGGCAGGATTCGAACCTGCGGGCCCTTGCGGGCACCAGATCTCAAGTATCGCTATCATCTCAAGCTTATCAAAACTTGAGGACACTGGCGCGTTAACCTGGCTTCGCTACGCCGGCAAAAAGAATTGAGTGAGCAGAATACTTAAAACTTCTCCGCATCCTCTATCAGCATGTCAGGTATGTCTTCGTCCAGGACAGGATAACGCAGCCTGCATTTCTCGCAGATAATCTTGTTCATCTTTTTATCGTACTTGACGACGCCCTTGCACTTCGGGCACGCTAGAACTGCCAGTAGCTCTTTCGCAACTGCCATAGGAATCGCCGTTGTTCAGCGCTTCAGCAGCTTGTGTTTCTTGATGTACGCCCAGACGTTCTTCGTCATCTTCGAAGGCGGTAGGTCCTTCTTGCCGACTATCGCGGCGAACTTTTCATCAGGGCGTATAACAATTCCACCGAAAGGTTTCTTTACCATGTTAAAGCAATTGCTGCGGCCTGCTTATATAATTGTTGCATTCAGGGGCAGGTAGGTGGTTATTATCGGCAGCAGCGTCTGGCTGGCATATACGAACACCAGCCAGGTCAGCGTGTACTTGAGCATCCTGCCAACAAGGGACCATTTCACGAACTTGCCGAACGGGTAGCGCAGACCGCCTATCACGAGCGATGCCGGCTCTATCGGAAAGGGCACGGCATTGCCGAACACTATCAGCACGGCCCCCCATTTCTCGACCCACGTCGACCATTTAGTGTATTTTCCCTTCAGCCATCTTTCTAACAATTTCTGGCCGAGCGCCCGACCCACCCCATAGTCAAAGATTAGGCCGACCATGTTGCCCGCCACTGCTATCAGCGCGACAAGCAACGGACCGTGGCCGAGCAGCGTATAATAGATGAACGGCACCTCTGCCGGAAAGAAGATGAAGAACAGCGCGCCGAAGACCGATATGTAGAACAGGCCGAGCAATGTGCGGCCAGCAATCTCTCGGAATATGCCAGCGGTCGCCGGGTTCGCGCTTATCAGGCTGAAGAGCTGCGCCTGGAAGAAATAATATAGAAGCGCCGCAATCGCCAAAAAAACAAGGACAGTGGTCAGCTTGTTTGCCATGAAAGAGATTTGGCTGGCTGAATTATATTGCTATCTACAAATCGTAGTCGAAGACCACGGCATCATTGCCTTTGCCGTACCAGTCGCGGAAGACGCCGACGAGCTTGTAGCCTATCTTGAGGTGCCATTCGATGGAGACCTGGTTGGTCGCGTGGCATTCGCCGTATATCTTTCTGAACCCCAGCTGCTTCAATCGCTTGGCCGTATAGAGGAAGAACTTCGAGCCCAGGCCTTCCCGTCTGTAATGTTTGTCCATTATCAGCAGCCAGCCCCATGCCCGACCGTCCGTATCGTCCGCGATGAACCGCGCACCCTCGATTACTCCGCCAATCTCAAGGATCCAGCAGGTCTTGGGATTTTCATGCAGTACTTCGGTGAGATACTTTCTAGTGTACCATTTCTGTTTTTTGAAAACGTCCTTTCCCAGTTTAAGTATTCGCGGAATGTCCTTTTCCTGGCAGATCCTTATTCTCATGAGCATAATCCCTGTTTGATATTATATAAAAATTTCAGGCGGCCCTTATTATTTTGCAGACCGCGTCGACCTCGACGAAGTGCCCTGCAGTACCGTTCCTGTAGGCCTCGCACTGGTTCTCAGGAAGATTGTCTACTGCTTCCCGCGGCTCATGCACGACATCGCAGACCCATCCGTCTGGCATGGCCGCATCAAGACAGGGCCCTGCTGACAGGTTTGTGCCCTCGTTCAGCGCAGCTTCACACGCCTTGACACAGACATCAGCGGCAGTCAAATCCGTCTGCTGTGCAACACAACCGGCAAAAATAATCGGGAGTATCAGGCAAATCACATAGAATGTCTTCATGGCTGCTCGACCGCTGTCTTGTTTATGATACAGTTCTCACTGATGCATAGCGGTTTTGAAATGTGGTTACAGACCGATGCTGTGCAGGTGGTGTTCTGGGTCTGGCAATATTTTTCATTCCCGTAGTTCCACTCGGCCACGTACTTCTTGTTTATCGCAGTGTCCTTACAGCTGCAGCAACAGTCCTTTAATGAGCAGGCGGCCACGCAATCGCTGTCAGTCGTGCACTTGGTCATTAAGGAAGGCGGGCCGCCCCCGCCGATGAACGGTATGTTGGAGATGCAGCCGGCTACCGCAATCACTGCTAATATTAGCGCTATCGACACAAGACGCATAGAATAAATCAACGCCGCATGCTATTAAAATTATCTGCGGGCTTTGTCCTTAAGGAATCCCATGCCGTAGCCGACAGCCACCAGTGCGATGCCGGCTATGAGCGAACAGAGGAAGTACATGGAAAGCGTGGCGTAGAGCGGGTCAAGCATGGCCGAGACAGCTGCCTGCAGTTCGCCCGGTATCGGCACCATGACCTTCGTCAGCCCGATGAAGAAGTAACCTATGCCGATTGTCACGAAAGACCAGCCATAGGCGCGCAATGCCGCGGTTATCGAACCAGCCCCCCACGCTATCAGGGCGCCGCCGGCAATGGCAGCTATAATGAAGTAGATGAGCACAGAACTGAAGAACCTGTTGGCCTCGGCAGAAGCTATCAGTGCAATTGGCTTGTCCGCGCCAGGCATGTCCTTGCGTATGCAATCTAAATATGAGCAGCCGTAGTCCTTGTAGTAAAGCTGGTCAACGACATTGCCTGCTAGCAGTTTAGGTATGCCAGACGCGTTGACCGCATTGACATCCGAACAGTTTAGCGTCACAGTGAGATTCTCGAAGGCCTGCGTAACGTTAGTCTTGCCGGTCTTGGAACACTCTGTCTTGAACATTGAATGCATCTGTTCCAGCTGGCCCGGCTGAATCTGCTTCTCGAAAGCCACCATAAGCATGTTCGACATGGATTCCTTGATGTTAGAATGATCCGTGAAGTTGGTCAGCGCAGCGGAAGCGATTGCTCCGATAATAGCAAGCACGAAGATGACTCCGCCTATGGCCTTGGCGATGCCGCGCACTATTGACATGACCAAAACTGGAGCTGACGTCTTATAAATTTAATATTTTTCAACGACAGCCAGCAGGTCGTCGAACTTCTTCAGCTCAGCATCCGGCCTGTCGGTCGGTGCGAACCCAGAAAGCGGCAGTGTCATTGCATAGCCGACGCCCGTCCTCGTGAGCACTGTCCGCATGCCGAGCGCCTTTGCAGGCGCCATGTCCCTCTTCGGGTCGTCGCCGACCATGATAACCTGCTCGGCAGGCAGTCCTAGCTCTTTCAGCGCCTCCTTGAACGGCAGCTTGCCCGGCTTCTCCTCGCCCACGTCCTCTGCTGTTACAACAAAATCGAAAATCTTGTGCAGGCCCATATAGGCCAGCCGCGTCCACGCCTGGATCTTCGGCGCGTTGGAAACGATGCCCAGCTTCATGCCCTTCGCTTTGAGCGTCGCAAGCGTCTCAGGCACGCCGGGATAGGGCATCATGTTGCCTTCCTTCACCTTCCTGTAAGAAACAATGCCGGCAGCCATTATCCTGTAGTCCACATGACTTATCACGGTTCGCAGAAAGACTTGGAATATTTTCTGGTATTCTATGCCGTATTTCTCATAAAGTTCGAACAGCTTTGAGAGCGCCATCTTCCTGTTCATCTTCAGTCCTGCATCGATCATGGCATCGATTGCCGCCTCGCAGGCAGCATGCTTCATGCGCATGAAATCGACGAGCGTGTTGTCCAGATCGAACAGCACCGCCTTGATGACCATATCAAACATTTTGCAGATAGATATTAATAAAACACTGGCGATAGTTTTGCCATGCGCTGGTTGGCGATTCCGCTCATATTCCTGCTGTTGGCCACGGCTGTCCTTGCACAGACGTTCCCGAGCCCGGTTGACAAATACGTGAACGACTTTGCCGGTTTGCTCAACGCTTCTCAAAAAGCCGAGCTGCGCGCAGTGCTTTCTGGTGTTGAACAGCAAACCACTGCTGAGATTGCTGTCGTAATCATGAACACGACCGCGCCTGAAACGCCTTCCCAGTACCGAACAATGCTTTTCAACAACTGGGGCATAGGCAAGAAAGGCAAGGACAACGGCCTGCTGGTTCTCTACGCCGTGCAGGAGCATCGCATAGAGGTCGAGGTGGGTTATGGCCTGGAAGGCATCCTGCCGGACAGCAAGGTAGGACGCATCCTGGACGAGCAGTATGTGCCTAAGAGGGACGCTGGCAACGTGACCGACGGCATCGTCTCCGCCACAAAGGCCCTGGCCCAGGTCGTGCTGGACAACGCGGACGAGGTGCGCGCTGGTAACACGGGTCCGTCGAGCGGATCGTCCGACACGATGGTCTGGTTCGTCTTCTTAATTATCATATTTGGCGTCAGCTATGGCGTGCGCCGCTTTACGACCCCCAAATGCCAATACGGCCATCGCACGAAATTCGACCGCATGGAAGGCGACATGATCGTATACAAGTGCAAGTTCGGTCACGAGGTTCGCAAGAAAGCAACGCGCAGGAGTACGGCCTTCGTAGCGGTCGGCGGCTTTGGCGGGGGTGGCGGGTTCGGCGGCGGCGGTTTTGGCGGAGGCGGCTCTGGCGGCGGAGGGGCTGGCAGATAGATATAAATATTGATTTGCTGGAATGAGTAGTATGGTCGCACGAACGGCACTTCCTAAAAAGTGGATAGCGATTGGCGTAATTGCCCTGATAATTCTGATAGTGGTCGGCATGTTCATCGGCTATTACAACAGCTTCGTCACGCTCAACCAGGACGTAGAAAGCAAGTGGAGCCAGGTCGAGAACCAGTACCAGCGCCAGGCCGACCTGATACCGAACCTGGTTTCTACCGTGAGCAGCGCGGTCAAGGTGGAGGTCAACCTGATTAATAATGTTACTGAGGCGCGAAGCAAGTGGCAGGACGCGCCCAAAGGTAACCTGCTTGCCCGTGACACCGCAGGAGTCGACCTGCAGAATTCCATCAATGCTTTCGTTAGCGCAGTAGCGACTGCCGAGAACTATCCTGTGCTTCAGGCCAACAAGAACTATATCGCTTTGCAGGACGAGCTCGTCGGAACGCAGAACCGCATTGCTGTCGAGCGCGGCCGCTACATAACTTCCATACAGAGCTTTAACACGGCGGTCCAGAGGTTCCCCGGTGTTATGTTCGCAGGCCTGTACGGCTTCTCAGCTAAGGAGTACTACCAGGCGTCGCCTTCAGCTCTGCAGACACCGGTGCTAGGCACGGGCCAGCTACCTTAAAGCACACTTCTGTCCGTCGAAGCACATGCCTAGCGGGCACAGGCATGCATTGACGTAATGGCTATTATCAGGGGAGCAACCGCATGCGCCGATAAGGCACGTGTTGGGGAAATCGTCCGTTGATATGCAACACTGGTGCGTAACCACCTTTCCGCCAGAGCTAGTGCAACCGTATTCCTTTAAAGTAGCGGGGCTAGCTAGTAGCGCATAGGCGAATACCAGAATCACAGCCACTGCCATCAAGATTGCTATCTTCATTTCATTTTTCATCTTTTTCATGGCTGGAATATGGGCATGCCTGTTTAAAAAAGCTCGGGGTCGCGGCCCCGCTCTAAATTAAAATTTTCTATTCTCAGAGATGTCTGAACACGCGCCAAGGAACTTCCTGTCCGTCCTTGTCTATCAGGTACGGCCTGAGCATGATCATGTCATACTTATTGATCTTTTCCAGTATGAGTCCGTCCGGCTCGAGGTTGCCTGTCGTCAGACCTTTTCTAGTTGGGTGAACGACCGTCGTGACGCCCATGTTGTGCAGCAGGTCTATGGCCGTGTAGTCGAACAGGAACGAGTCCGTCGCAGATGCCGAATCTTTCAGCGAAACGCCGAACTCATCCGCACGTATCTTTGCGAACTTGGCCGAGTCCTCACGATTGGTCTGTCCACCGCATTGGGCCAGCAACACACCGTCCTTGACGAACGCGAACGAGTTTGATTGAATCGCCTTCGCGCCTATCCATGCCAGGTGCGCATCTATGTTTTCTTCGCAGGTCGGAGCACGTTTGGACAAGACTTCCATGTCGTATTTTGAATTGAAGAACGATGTCCTGTCAACCTCCGTTACGACCGGCTTGCCACCAACGGTCCATTTCATGTTGTAGCCGAAAGCGCCCGCATGTATCTTCTCCCACGTGTCAAGCGTTGAGAGGTCTATAATGCGCAGGTTCTTCATACGGTCCTTAATCAGGTCCACGGAACCCTCTTCAAACCCGGGAGCGCCTAGCACGTCCAACACGAAGTGTTTTTCCTTGTTCATTTGAGCCAGGTATTCTGCTGTCTCGCGCTTCAGTGATGAGGAGCTTGCCATTATGCCACCGAACGGCGATTTCTTGTCTGTCGTCAACGCGTCCTTTAATGCGTCCAACTGAGAGCTGCGTGCAGCATAAACTGCAGGATTGGTGTGCTTGTTTATGACAACGACTTCGGTGCGCGGGTCACCAAGGTATTTCATGGTTTCACGTATTTCAAAGGTAACCCCATAGGCGCTGAGATCGAGGTGGTTCGTGAAGCTCATGCCTCTGCCCTCTATGACTTCCTTGTACGAACTTGACCCTATTGGCTCACCGATAAGGCCCACCTGATGCGGGTTATCGCCGTTCCTCATTGGCTTGAGCGAATATTTTGCTTCTTGGGTGCTTCCGTCATTAAACTCCATTAAGACCTTCAAAACTGTTGGCGTTTTTCCATCATTCATGCAATCAGCCCCCTCCACAACCTTTGCTGAAATATTTCACTATCTCGGCCTCGTAGTCGGCAGTGTGCTTGAACGCCTTGATTGCCAACTCCTTTATTGTTTGATCCGATATGCAGCCTTCGTTTCTGCATATCTCGCCGATAACGACTTCGTAATCGCCCGGCTCGACAATGACGCATGGCCTACCGTGCAGCAAACCGCCCTTGGCAGCTGCCCTTATCATCGCTGGTCCGCCGATATCGATCATTTCAAAGACCTGTTCGGGCGTTGCGTCAGGCTTCTCCGCCGCAGCCTTGAACGCATACAGGTTAACGGCAACCAGATCTATGGGCTCGATGCCCTGGGCTTTCATGTAGACCGCATGCGCAGAATTGTTCGGGTCCAGCAAGAGCCCGCCATGAATCTTAGGCTGCAACGTTTTAACAAGACCATCGGGGCTTTCAGGATAGCCCGTGTATTGAGTAACGTCAATGCACGTGTATCCGACGTTGCGAATCGCCTTGGCCGTGCCACCGGACGAAATTATTTCAACGCCATACGTGTTCATGCAAGCGGCAAGATCGTTAAGTCCGGTCTTGTCGAACACGCTTATCAGTGCTCGGTTTATTCTTACATTGTTCATAAAATCAATCCTCCTCCATAACTACCAGCCCGTGCGGCTCTGCCGGCGGGCTCCTTTTGACGGTCACGAACTCTATATCCCCGGACCTGAGCTGTTCGATTGTTTTGCAACCATAGTATTTCGACATGGCGTCCTTCATCGTGTCGACGATGTGCAGAATCTGTGTCTCGACCGAACCCTTGTAGGGTATCGCGGCAACGACGCCGTGCGAAACTATCCTGTCCTTTGAAACTCCTTCCTGAAAGTACCTGCTCGCGCTGCCGGCGAGCTGTGCTACTTTGGAACCCATGCCCTTGTATTCTTTGTACCTTCCTGGCTTGCCCTTCAATGATATGGGTTTTCCTGGTGACTCCTCTGTTCCGGCCAGCAACCCCCCAATCATCACCGCGCTCGCGCCTGCTGCTATGGCCTTCAGTATATCTCCGGCGATGTCCACTATTCCGCCGTCAGCAATGACAGGAATCTTGTATTCATCCGCCACCTTCGCAGCCTCATAGACCGCTGTCATCTGTGGCATGCCGCCGCCTATGTTCCGTTTCGTTCGACATATGGAACCAGGTCCGATACCCACCTTTATTGCATCGGCACCCAGCCTTGCCAGGAAATCCGCGCCTTCCGCGCTGTCGACATTGCCCGCTATGACATCGATCTTCGGATAATTCTCCTTGAGATAAGGAATCGTCAACTCACCGACACCCCTGGAGTAGCCCTGTGACGTATCAATGCAGAATATGTCCACTTCAGCCTCGGCCAGCTTCTCGGTCCTTTCCTTGATATCGTTGCCCGGCCCGCCTATGGCCGCTGCGACCACTATGCGTCCGTCTATCAGGGACGCGTTCGGGTATTCCTGGAGCTTCTCGATGTCGGCGCGCTTATACATACCGTGCAGGTTGTTTTCCTCATCTACGACGATGAGTTCGCGCCTTCCGCTCTCCAGCAGGATGTCGTTGGCCTGTTCGAGACTGATTGTGTGCCGGTTGACGAGAACCTCGGATGCCGGAAGCATCCGTTCGCTTATTTTCACGCCCTTGTGCCTCTGCGCAGTGTAACTGGTGTCCTTGATGAGGCCGACGAGCTTTCCGTTTGTTTTTCCGTCTTCCGTTATGGGAATGGTCTTGTATCCGTTATGCTCCTTTATTCTTATCACATCGTCTATGGTGTCGTTGGGCGAAAGAACGATTGGATCGGTTATGCAGCCTTGCTTGTACCTCTTTACCTTCCTTACCATCTCGGCCTGTTCGCTCGGCGTGTTCGACTTGTGTATGACGCCTATTCCGCCGAGCAGGCCCAGTTTTATGGCCATCTCCGACTCGGTGACGTTGTCCATCGCGGCACTGAGAATCGGGATGCTTATGGATACGTGCCGGGTCACATTTGTCCTCAAATCAACCTGGGGTGGCAGAACATCGGAATATCTGACTATCATGTCAATGTCCCAATAATTTAGCGCACTAGGACATTTTTTCATGTCTGAAAATTTGAAACGGTAAGCTGTTTCGGGCATGCCTAATATGCCGATGTGAAGTATTTATGCTTTTCTGTACAATGACTGTTGGTAATCGCATGGCTACACTTGTTGTCGGAACCCAGTGGGGCGATGAGGCCAAGGGCAAGGTTGTCGACCATCTTGCCAAGTACAATGACGTTGTTGCGCGATACAACGGCGGCGACAACGCGGGTCATACCATTGAGAAAAACGAGAAGGAATATGTTGTCCACTTCATACCGTCCGGAATTCTGCACGATGACAAGCTCAACCTGATGTGCCAGGGCATGGTCGTGAGCCCGAAGAGACTTTTCGAAGAAATGGAATATCTCCGCAGCCTTGACGCGGATGTCAGCAGGGAGAACCTGCAAATCGGCTGGGGCATTCATCTCATACTTCCCTATCACGTCGCCATTGACACGATGGAAGGCGGGGCAATCGGGACAACGGGAAAGGGCATCGGACCTGCCTATACGGACAAGGCTGCCAGGAGAGGAATAACACTGGCGGACCTGAGAATGCCCGGAGACCTGAAGGGCAAGGTCAGAAAAAACATTTCCTACTACAACAGGATGTTGCCTGATAAGATGCAGGTATCGGAAGACAATGTGTTTAGTGAGCTTGAAGATTATGGAGAGCGGATGATCGTTTTTGCTGCTGACACGGCAGAGACTATCCGAAAAATTCGCGGGAAGAAAAACATACTGCTCGAGGGCGCGCAAGGAACGCTGCTGGACGTCAGTCTAGGAACATATCCGTACGTCACTTCTTCCTGCACGGGCTTTGACGGCGTCACTGCCGGCATCGGGACCAATCTGGACATACAACGAAGGATAGGTGTCGTGAAGACGCCCATGAGCAGGGTGGGCGAAGGTCCGTTCTGGACAGAGCTTGGAGAATACGGAGAAACCAAGAAGGAGAAAAAACTCGAAGGGAAGGAAAGGGACGATTTTCTGTCAGAAATGCTTCCAAAAATCAATGCGGGGAAGGCCACCGACCAAGAGATTGGCCGATACCTCAGGGTGAAGGGAAAAGAGTACGGCGCCACCACAAAGAGACCACGCAGGATAGGCTGGCTCGATACAGAGGCCGTCCGTTATGCCGTGGACGTCAATGGCCTGACTGAAATAGCACTTACAAAGATGGATGTCTACAGCGGGATGAAAGAGCTGAAGATATGCACCAAACACGTCGCACCTTCGCCTAGATTCTCGTGGTTGCAGGCGGACAACATAGCCAAACTGGAAGTCGTTCCTGGCTGGGAAGAGGACACGCGCGGCCTCACTTCAATCGAAGGGTTCCCTGCGAATGCAGTAAATTATTTGGAAAAGGTGGAGAAGCTTTCTGGCGTGCCAATCTCCATGATATCAACAGGACCAGGAAATGACGAGCTGATAGTGAAAAAATTATAGCTGTCTGCTCTTGCAGCTGCTCGCGACTATGCACTGTTTGCATACGGGTTTTGTCTTGCACGCCGCCTTAGCATGTTCGACCAACAGTCCGTGCAGCTCCTTGAACGAGCGGACGTTATGTGACATGTTCTTGTAAAAATAGTTCTGCAGTTCGTCATATTTTTTGAAATCTGTCTTGTTCAACCTGTTGACTATCCTGAATGTATAGGCATCCACGGGCAGCACTGCCTTGTTCCCTGCATAGAGCAATATCGAATCTGCGGTCTCTGGACCGATGCCTTTCAAATCGAGCAACTCCTCCCTGATCTGCCAGACCGCCCGGTTGAAGAACTTGTCGATGTTGCCGTTCCATCTTTCCATCAAATATCTCGAAATATCCCGCAATCGCCTTGCCTTCTGGTTGTAGAAACCTGCAGGGCGCACGAGCTTCTTCAATGCCGTCAAGTCCGCGCCGGCGATCTTCTCGATGTTCAGCATCTCGGCCTTGCGCAGATTGGCTATAGCTGCTTCCACGTTGCGCCAGTTCGTGTTCTGTGTAAGAATCGCGCCGACTATCACTTCGAATCGCGATCGTGCCGGCCACCAGGTGTGGTTTGGGCCGTATTTCTTTCGAAGAGCTACGTGCAGATAGGTCGGTTGCATGAAAAGATATTGTCCGCAAGGGATTAAAAATCATGTCTTTCTGGCGATTACCCTGTCCGTCTTGATCGCCACGCCCCCGTTCGCCTTTGCCATTGCTTCGCTCGTCATGAGAGCCCTGCCGAAGGCCATCATCTCGCCGTTAGGGCTCAGCATGGCTGTCCAGTCGCCCTCTTCTATGCCATCCTGTATGCGCGCTAGTCCGCCAACAGCCAACGGAGCGCCGTTGAGAACGTTCGGAATCGCCGTTGACTTGATTATGACGCACTTCATGGCATCAGCTACCATTTCCAGCGGCAGGATTATCTCGCGCAATGCTGTCTCATCACCGCTCTCCTTCCATACTGCAATAGCATCCATCAGTTTTTGCAGTTTCACGACCCTGTCCTCCGTGAACGGCCCAGACCGCACGCGCCGCAGCTCCTGCATGTGCGCACCTGTGCCGAGGCGCTTGCCTATGTCATCGATTAGTTTTCGTATGTATGTCCCTGCCTCGCAGCCAACTCGAAAAATAACATCCCTGCCGTCAATCTCAACGACCTCCAGAAAATAAATCTCACGCATGCGCTCGCGCCTTGCAACAGCAGCCTTCTGCGGCGGCGTCTGCTTTATCCTGCCGACGAACTCATCAAGCACCTTCCTCAATTGCCTTTCGGGCACCTCCTTGTGAACGTGCATAAGCGCCACGTACTCCTTCGGGCTTGAAAGCAATATGGGCATGAGTTTCGTCGAATTTTGGAGCGCGATCACCAGCACACCGGAAACGCGCGGGTCCAGAGTGCCGCCGTGCGAACATTTGTCTATTTCAAGTATCTGCTTGATCCAGGCGTCCACCTGGTGCGAGGTCGGACCGGGCGGCTTGTCCAGGATTATTATTCCGTTGCGTATATGCTCGGCCATGGGCCTGGCATTGGGCTGCTTGTCACCCAGCACGGCCTCATGCACGCGTACCAACCATGACATGGGTTAAAATAGATTTCGGTTCAATTTATATTATGGACAAAGGCACCATCGACGTGGCCATGAACGATCTAAAACTAAAGCTAATGGTCTACAAAACTACGGCCGTAGATAGCCCTCTGTTCGAGAAGATAGCCTATGGTATTGCGGAAAGCTATCACACCATAGAAACGTTGATAGATGCGGCCGAAAAGCAGAGCAAGACTGAAGATGAATTCGACCTGGTTCTGGATTATTTCGACGGCTTACTAACGCATTTTGAAAGCATAATTGATATCGAAAGGGGCAGGGACGAGGAGAGCATGAAATACATCCAGGATAAAGAAATTACCGTAGCTTTGGAATTTGTCGACCAGATGAGCTCTACTTCTTCGCGGCCGGGGCATGATGCAGCGTTCGCTTGATGGGCAACTGTATGCCCAGCTTCTGTATGAGCCCGGAAGACTGCCACGCAGCCACCACGTCCGAATCAGCGGCATCAGCATGAATTTTGAGCATGTGCTCTGTCGGCTCTAGGTGTGTGGGGTTACACTTCCTGCGCTTTACGCCCGTTATCATCTTAGGGCCGGTGACGTTTACGAACGGGGCGGCAGTGCTGATCACGACGCAGTAGGCTCCGCCCTCTCTGCCAGCAAGCTTGAAACATACCCTGCCAGGCTCGAACGCTGTCATCTATGCCACCCTCGCCTTCAGAGCGAGCCTGCTGCACGCCACACACAGTTCTGGGAAGCGACGTTCCGGCCTGCGTTCCGTCTTTCTCATCTTGCGAACATCCTTGACAAGAAGCCTCGGTCTGTTAAGCTTTGTGCCACATTTACCACATACATGGAAGGCCGGCCGTGACTTCTTGAACTGTACAATCTTACGGCCACCGGGCGTAACCGCCTGGGTCCTCTTCCACGCAACCCTTGAACGTAATTGTCTGCGCATCTATTCGACCCCCATTGCCTTTCTGAAAACCTGACTCATTGGAACGGAAAGCAGTATGTACCACATGAGCCATCCGAAGTCGTTGCCGAAGTACGGAAGTACGAACGGCAGATTGGCAACGGTACCGTGCCAGACTGTACCCATCCAAGGCAGGAGCAAAAGCACGAATATCAGCGTCGGGAACATGGGTTTGAAGTTCATTATCATCTGTTTGTTCGAGAGCTTCAGCACTTCGCTGACGGTCTTGTTCGCCTCTTCCGGGTTCGTCTTCTGCAGTTCCTTCGCCTTGGCCTGCAGTATCTTCATCTGCGCCTTCATTTCGCGAAGCGCTGCCTGGTCGACCAAATACCTGTAGAACAGTGTTATCACAAGCGTTATCATCGCGGCAAATACTGCTTCGCCTATCACGGGCGGCAACGCCACCAGCGGTCCGAACACCGTGCTCAGCGCCGCATAATAACTTTCTACTATGCCCATAATCATCACTTTGTTTTAGCTTGGCCTCTGGCCTTTTTAAACGTTCGCAAACGGTCCATTATCTTGTTGACTACTATCTCCGGCGGTATGTCCGGACTGTCGCATTCTATATCAATCACTATGCCTTGATCTCGGTAGTGTTTTATCAGCGGTGCGGACATCTCGTGGTAGAGCGCTAGCCTCTTCTTTATGGCCTCGGGCTTGTCGTCATCCCTCTGGAAAAGCGGCCCGCCGCACTTGTCGCAGATGCCCGGCTTCTTGGGCGGCAGCGTTCGCGTGTTGAATATCGTGCTGCAGTTCTTGCACTGCACGCGCGTGGAGAGCCGTTGCAGCAGCACCCACTCGGGCACAACCAGATTTATGATGACATCTATTGCGGTTATCTTGTCTAACGCCTTGGCCTGTTCCGCGTTGCGCGGGTAACCGTCAATTATGAAGCCCTTCCTGGCATCTGGCTGGTCGAGCCTCTTCTTGAGTGTCCTCAACACGATCTCGTCGGGTACAAGCCCGCCCGTGTCCTGGTAGTGTCTTATCTTTTCTCCATACTCTTTATCGTCCCTAGCCGCCCTCAGCAGATCGCCTGTTGCTATGTGTGGTATATTACCCAACAACGGGCTCAGCCTGCTGGCGTAGGTTCCCTTGCCGCTGCCCTGCGGACCGAAGATTATGATTTTCATCGCATCATTCTCCCATGAACTTGCGCAATGCCGGAGGCATGTCCTCGGCGTGCTGCGACGCTATCTGTTCGTAGAACTGATGGACTATCATCACCGTAAGCAATATTCCTGTTCCTGTTCCGAGCGCCAATGTCAGGTCGGCAAAGCCGGCAAGGAACCCGATGAACGCTCCGCCTAGCACGGACAGCGCGGGTATGTAGCGTTCCAGCACGCGCTCTATGATGCGCGGGTCATGGCGGAAGCCCGGTATGGTTATGGCAGCTGACTTGAACTGCTCTGCCACCGTATGCGCGTCCATCCCTGCTGTCTTGACCCAGAATACCGAGAAAATTACCGAGCCTATGATCATTATCAGTACGTAAACGAGCGAGCGTGCAACCAGCAAGGTCCATGCATCAAATGCCGGCATCATGCCCGCCATTGTGACAATCCCCCAGCCAAGGAGCGCGCCGATTGCACCGCCCAGCACGGACATTCGCAATGGCCATTTCTTGAGCATGCGGATGGACAGGAACGCAAAACCCAGCGCGCAAACGCCGGCAAGGACGCTTATGATCAGCAATGGCGTCGCCTCAAGGCCGTGAGGAGGCACTAAAAATAGAGCAATGCCCGACTGTGGCGTGCTCGTGCTGACATCATACGTACCGAACAACGTTATGCCTCTTTGGAACATCAGCCTTCCCATGATCTGGACGTTCGCCAGCACGGCGGCCGTGAGAATCACAGGGATGTTGGACGTGTAGATGAACTTGAGGGGCCAGCGCCTTGCAGCGAACTTACCGAAAGGCATCGTGAAGGCCATGGGTATTTCAACGCGCATGCCTTGGGCGAACAGAACAATGAGGAAAACAACGGCCGTTGATACGAGAGGTAGGATGGTAATGAAAGCGCTGCTGGGATTCCCTGTTCCCATCAACGACGCGAACTGTGGGAGGATACCGACGAACGATTCGGCCTGTATCATCGGTGAGAATATGCGCGTGATTATCGTCTTCGAAACTCCTGCAGCGATGAAGAGGCTGACACCGGAACCGAAGCCCCACTTGCTGCATACCTCGTCCATGAACATGACCAATATGCCGCCGGCCGCCAGCTGTATGACAACGAACACCGCAAGCTCGGGCGCTGATGCTGGTATCGCACCGGCAGCGACATAGGCGAACGCCTCTATGAAACAGAACGCTACCGTCATTATCTTCTGGCATCCCATGAACTTTGCCTTGCCCTCCTTGCTCTGCAGGTCCCACGGTATGAGCTTCGAACCGACGAGCAGCTGCAGGATTATGGATGCGGTGACTATGGGCCCGATGCCGAGCGTTATCAGCGAACCGAACTTTGATCCGAAGACTATCTCAAGGAACTCGAACTGCGCAACAGCGGATGAGTTGATGCCCCAGACCGTTATTATCCCTAGGGCAAAATAGAGTATGAGAATTATTCCTGTCCACTTCAGCTTGTCCCTGAACGTCAGCTTCTGTATCGGCTTGATGACAGCTGGCAGTTTCTCGGAAATGCTCGCCAGATTGAATGGCAATTCCATCACTCAGCCTTTTTCGTCTTTGCTATTGCCTTGCCGCCGGCGGCCGTTATCTTCTCTGCTGCGCTTTCGACAATGGCGTCCGCCTTCACAGTCAGCGCCTGCGTCACCTTGCCTGTACCCAGCACCTTGTCAAAGCCGTACTCTGCAACGTCTATCTCCGTCTTTCCCAATCGCTTGGCCATCGCATCCAGGTCGCGCAGCGTTATCGCGCGCACGACAGTCCTGGCCTCCTTGGGCATCTTGAAGCCGTACTTGCCGAAATGTCTGGGCTCGTTCGTGACCATCCATGATTTCTTGTGCTTCATCATTCCAGAGCGGCCCTTGCCTGCCTGGCTTCCGCCACCTCGGTGCTTCTTCTTCGCGCCCCAGCCGTGCGTGTGCGTGCCGCGCATGCGCCTTACCTTTTTGTGGAATCTTGCTGTCATGCCGACATCTCCTCAACCGTCCATCGGTTTAGTTTTTGGAAATTTTCAGTAAAATAGAATGTGCCCTCAAATTTTTTTCCGTCAATCAAGAACGGGAACCAGTGAAAGTCATCCGCCCACATACTATCGAAAGGCATGTTGTTCTTTTCGATCCATCTCAGTTCGCCTTCGCTGCCAGGTTTCATCTCTCCTTCAAAGTTATTGGAAATAAACACATGAACATGCCATGCAAAGTTTTCTCCTTCGAAGAATTTCAGTATTCCGCACTCTTCCAGTTCTTTGACCTTCAGACCCGTCTCCTCATAGATTTCACGCACTGCGCATTGTTCGAAGGTCTCGTCATTGTTCAGTTTTCCGCCAGGCGCGTTCCATTTGCCGCCCCCAAAGAGTTTGTCCGCCTTTTTCAGCATGAGGAACTTTTCGTCCTTTTCGAGAAAACACAGTGTGCAGTCTGTTACCATCTAAATCATCCTCTTGAGCAGCTCGTTTATCTTCTCGCCCCTGTTGCCCAGCTCGCCGCGAGGCCAGTGCTGCTTGATCGAATTCTTGAATCCGCCGGAAGGCGGTGTGAGTCTGAAAACGGGCTTGAGCCCTAGCTCGGAAAGTTTCTTGCCGTCCTCGATGTTCTCTATCGCACTGCTCACCTCTTCCGAAGTAAGCCTCTTGTTGCCGGGCTTCCTTCCGCGCTTGGATAGCATCGCTTCAAGATTTTCTGACGATATCGGTCCCCATGTAATCCAGTTGCGCGTGACCTTAAGCATGCCCTTGATCGAAGCGTTCTCTGGCAGGAGCACTGCGTGCATCTTGCGTCTCAGGCGGAGCATTGCCATCGTATCGTTTATCTGTCTGCGCACACCTGCTGTGCCCCTGACACGGATTGCAATTATCATCTCATTCAACCCTGCCTGTCTTCAGTCCCATCTTTGCTTCCATTTCCTCGGAAACCCTGTAAGCGTCCAGCTTGCGCATTGCATCGAACACCGCCTTGATGAGATTGACGCGCGACTGCGTCTGTCCTCGCGACTTGCACCAGATGTCGCGTATGCCAGCGAGACCCATGACCTTCTTCACTTCATCGCTGACTGCCAGACCGAGTCCTCGCGGCGCGGGCATCAGCTCTATGCGCACCGAGCCTGCCTTGCCAGTAACTTTGAAAGGTATGCTGTGGGCTCCTCCGCACCTGCACTCCCAGCTGCCGCAACCCCTGCGGATAGGGATGAGATTGAGTTTTGCATCCACCAGAGCCTTCTCTACCACTTCGCGGTGCGCGCTCGGCAGGCCACCCGCCAGACCCAGGCCCACATAGCCGTTGCGGTTGCCGACCACTACCATGACGGATATGTGATAACGTCTTCCGGACTTGTGCATGCGTGTCGTTCGCTTCGAGGGCGTTCTTCGTATGCCGCCGCCCTTGCCGCTGCTTCCGCCGATGAGTATTATGTCGTTTTCAAGACTGGGCAGCAACGCGTCGACTATTGCGGCCTCTGTGATACGTCGGCCGCTGTCGAAGAGCTGTGCGATGTCCGTTATCTTTCCTTCGACCACGTCCCTGCCAGCAGATGTTCGGGCTTTCCATGCACCCACCTGTGGCTTTGCCGGTGTGACTGGGACGAATTCTTCCGCCGCTGGTCCTGCCGCAGCGGTCGCAAGCTCCTTCGGAATGAGCTCCTCCGTCGCCACTATGGACTGTTGCTGTGCCGTCTCCTGCTTTGTAACTTCCCGTGGAACGTGTTTTGTTTTTCTCGATTCGCGTTTCTCTGCCATAATCATACCTTCATTATCTTGTTTTTTACCTCTGCCGTATGTTTGGGTAGGTCGGCCGCAGCCATACCATACTTTGAAAAGTTCGGCTTTTTCGCCGCCGCCGACCATGTCGCGATGTGCTTGCCGTTTATGCGGTCTTCTGAAGGCAGCATCGCAGCATCATGATTCACGTTTACGCCCGCATCCAGCGCGCCCTTGAGTGCGGCATATATTCTGCCGCCCCGTGTGCTTGCAGCCAGGCCTATGTCGAGGACGGCCTTGGTTATTCCGGCCTTCTTTGCCGCATTGCCTGCAAGTATACCGACCAGATACGCCGCAGGCACATTGCCGGTACCAGACTTCCATCCGTGTTCCACCAGTTGCGCGGTCGTTGCTGAAACAACGGTCACGTCGCCACTGGCCATCCATTTGACGAACTGCACGGTGGTGTGGCTGTTGCTAGTACGAACAACCATGCGCGGCTCGCCCGACTTTATCAGCGCCAGCCTTGAGTGGTAGTCCGTCTTCATCTCCTTGCGCCTGCGGAACTTCGGTATCATCATTGTTTCACCTTTTGTTTCTTCATGTAACCTGCGCTTTCCAAGTATGACTTCAAGTGCGCCCTGCTTCTGAAGGCGCCGCCCTTGACCATGAGATAGACCTTCCTGTATGACATGGGCTTTAGCTGTGGCTTGGCGTCCTTGAGCAGTTCGCGTTGCGGCCTTACCATCTTCAGCCAATTGGTTTTCCTGCTGTGCGTACGAGCTGACACCCTGCCTTTCCTGCTGCCTGCGCGCTGATAGCGTCGCTTGCCAGGCGCGCCGCTGCCTTGCTCGGGCAGTTTGCGCATCGTTCCGGAATTTATCAGCCTGCGCACGTCAGCCCTGGTTATTGCTGCAGCTACCTTTGCTGCTTCGGTCGGATCCGTCCATACCCTGGTCGTGCCGCACTTCAACAGCGATGCGGCAATCCTTACTTGGGTTATCTTGTGTCTTGCTGACATGGTATCACGCTATCTGATGTTCCTGTGCGTTCTCCGTATCTATGACTATGCCGAACTCGCCGAACACCGCCCTGCAGGAAGGACACACCAGTATGTCCTTGTCCGCCTGCATGCGCTTGCCGACGACGTTGCATGTAGGGCAATGCCCTTCCTCGATTGCCATGAACATTATATCACTTCTTCTCCGGCTTTGCGACGGCCTTCGGTTTCTGTCTCAGCACGAACTTCTTCGGGTTCAGCACAATCAGACCGACCGCCTTTGCCGCTTCCTGTATAGCATTGCGCTTCAGTTTGCCGACCGTCCCTCCGATGCGAACGGCAACCGACTTCGGATCAAGACCGTTGAGCTGTGCCGCGTTCGTAACGAACACTTCCCTCAGTCCCGAAGGATGAAAGCCTCTTGCAGCCAGAGGCGAACCGTAACCGGTGTTCGGCAGCCACCCGTGATCCTTCTGGTGCTGTCGCAGCTTGCTCTGCAGTCCCTTCGGCTTTCTCCAAGCCGGACCGACACGCTTGAGGTACCAGTTCGGCCTCTTGAAAGCTGGCCTGGCCCTTTTCATTTTCATTCTCAGTTTGTTTGCATTCATCTCAATCACGCTTCGTTAGGAATATTCCGTCCTGGAACACTCGCCTGTCTCTGCTGGTTATCCTTGCGGCGCGCTCGATGTTGGCCGATGTCTGTCCGACCGCATCGACGTCTATGCCCGTGACCATAATCAGCTCGCCTTTCACTTCCACCTTGGTGCTCCCGACGATTTCCGCCTTTCGGGCTGCGCGCTCTCCGAGGAAGTTGCTTATCACGACTTCGCTGCCGGAGACCTTTACGGTGAACGGGAAATGCATGTAAACGCTCTGCAATGTATATGTGTAGCCGGTTGTGACTCCGTTTATCATGTTGCGGACATGGCCTGCAATGCAGCCGACCTCTGACTTGACATGGCGACGATATGACGCGGTCGATATCTTCACTCCCTTGTCGGTGTTTTCTATCTTGATGTCTCCCTCGAAGAGCGGCGAAGTGAAATCGCGCTGAAGCGTTCCTTTCGGTCCCGTGACAGCTATGCGACTGCCATTGATTTCAATCTTGACGCCCTCTTTTATCGGTACCATCTTTTCCATGGGAACACCTAGTATACATACGCCAGCAGTTTGCCTCCGATTTTTTTGGATTTCGCGTCTGCATGGGTCATTATGCCGCTGGGTGTGCTCACTATCAGCAGTCCGAAACCGGCTGCTGGCAAGTAACGGCGCTCCCACTTCTCATAGCCATCTGCTTTCACCGAGAAGCGCGGCCTTATCGCGCCGCAGTTGTTCACGGTGCCTTTCAGCATGATGCGGAACTTGCCTCCCCTTCGGTCGTCGATCAGCTCGAACTCGCCTATGTAGCCTGCCGACTGGAGCAGTCGCAACACATCGCGCACCATCCTCGATACTGGCGTGGTCGCCGCTCGTGCACCTACTCCGTCGCCGTTCTTGATTGCCGATAACACATCGGATAGTAAATCGTGTCTCATGGTATCACTATGAATATTTTTTGAAACCGAGCGTAGATGCGATGTCGCGGAAGCATTGCCTGCAATAGTTCAGCCCGTACTTGCGTATCACTCCGCCCGTGCGTCCGCAGCGCCTGCATACGTACTTGCCCTTTCCGAACTTGTGCTGCCTCTTGATCGGCTTCATTCTCCTTTCACCTCGAATCTTTTGAAACGCTCTGCATTGAACGCCATCTTCTTGTAATAGTCGTCGGACAGGTCCATGTCGAGCAGCAGAGCCAGTTTTATCAGATAAATGAACATGTCAACGAGCTCCTCGCGCATCTTGTCAACTATGCCGTCGGGCAGGGCGTTGCCTGCGCCGTGTTCGCGGCCGACCTTCTTGACCAAGTTCGCGAACTCGCCCACCTCGCCCGTCAGTGCGACCACGCCCTTCTGAAGGTTCTGCACGTTCTGGCCGACATCGCTCGACCAGTCCCATGCCCAGCCGTGTGAAGCATCAAAGTTCTTCTGGAACTCCATTATCGTTTTTACTTCTGCCATGTCTATTCCACCTTTACTCCCAGGTTTGCCACGGCCCAATCCGAGGCCTCGGTCGCTGTTATTCGGTGTTCTTTACCGATCTTGTGCGATATGCGGGCGCGGTTTACACCGAAGCCCGGCCTCTCGAGAGTGACGCACACATCCATTCCGAATATGCCGATGTCCGGATCGTAGCGTATGCCCGGCATGTCGATGTGCTCCTTTACCCCGAAAGCGAAGTTGCCCTGTTTGTCGAAGCATCGCGCAGGTATCTTCATGTCCCTAGATTCCAGCGCCTTGTTCACGAAATCTATCGCGGGCTTTCCGCGCAGCGTTATCTTGATTCCTATCGGCCTGCCCTTGGCCATGCCGAATGTCGTGCGGCCGTGCGTCGTCGTTACGACGACCTTCCTTCCGGTCAGTTTCTCGAGCAGCTTCTTTGCGCGCTCGAGCTTCTCGCCTGCCTCTCCGCATCCTATGTTTATCGTGACCTTGGCCACGCGAATCGTACGATTAGGATTTGTCATATCACTCACTCAATTTTACGGCAGGCTGGTCCTTGCCTACAACGAACGCCGCAGATGATGGCGCCTCGAACTTGGTGTCCCCTGCGGAGAGCCATACGCGTCCGAGCTGCCTCTCTATCTTGTCCAATCGTGCAATGGTACCGGCGCGGCTTCCTGCTGTCAGCAGCACCGTGACGCCCGGCTCGAACTTGAAATGTTCGACTACCTTCTGCTCGGGCAACTCAAGCAACAGCGTATCACCGACGGCCCACGTCTTGTCAGACAGCAATGTTCGGCCGTCATGCAACGCGAACTGCAGCTTCTTGCCGCGGATGTTGCGCTTGCCTATGATGCGACACATCTTCAGCTTGCTGTCATGTCCTTCCGTCTTGACGAGCCACAGGCGGCGGCCTGGCACTGCGCGCCATATGCCTACGCCCGAAATCTCTACGATGTCCATGGGCCCTACGCCGTACTTTACATCGCGCCTCGGCTTGCCGTCGACCGACACCTTTCTCGCCTTTATTATGTGCTTCGCTTCCTTGGCCGTTTTCGCGAGCTCGAGTATGTTGCGGACGATGACCGTAAGTGGCAGGCTCGCTTCCTGCGCATGCGGGCCTCTGGGTACCGTTACGAACTTCTTCGCCTTCCTGTCTATCGGCCACCATGCCGGAGATGCCAATCTTTCAAGCCATCTTCGTGTCATTCATCACACCTTTTTGCTCCCCTTCATTGAACGCTCGATTATGGCCTTGCGCCACTTGTCATCGAGCACGGGATTGACTATCATGAGCTTGGACGCATCAATCGCGACAGACACTTCCTGTCCAGCGACCTTGCGCCTCTTTATGCCCTCCACATAAACGGCAAGTGCCTTCAGGTCCACGCGCGAAACCTTGCCTGTCACGCCTTTCCATTTGCCGCGGACGACCTTGACCTCGTCACCCTTGCGAACGGACAGGCTGCGCTTGCCGAACTGCTTCCTCAGCTGCTTCGACAGGTGCGCGGCCACGAGCTTCTGCCTCTTGTGCAGCGGCGCCTGCGCGACGGCCTTCCTCTGCTTTCCTGGTTTGTTCGAACTCATAATCATGTCACCGTTGTAGCGATCTTGCCAATCGTCGACCAACGCTCGACCACTTCCTTTGCTATCGGTCCCTTGATGCGCGTTCCGCGCGGATCGCCCTTCTCGTTGACCAGCACTGCAGCATTGTCCTCGAATGACACGCGCAAACCATTCGGTCTCCTGTACTCCTTTGCCGTACGAACTATGACAGCCATGACGACCTCGTGCCTCATCTTGGGGTCGCCCTTCTTGACAGCGGCTATCACCATGTCGGCTATGCCTGCAGACTGTCGCCTGCGTGCGACGCCGTGTATTCCCTTGACCGAGATTATCTGTATCATGGTAGCGCCGCTGTTGTCCGCACATACCAGGTTGCTGCCCATCTGGAGGCCTCGCGACAATGTTGCTGTTATCGACTTCATAATCATAACCTCTCTATCACTACGAACGACTTCGTCTTGCTTATGGGTCTGCACTCTGCGATGCGAACGATGTCGCCGACCTTCGTCCCTATGCACAACGGGTTGTGCGCACTGAGGTGGCTGTGCTTGCGCTCGTACCGCTCGTACTTCCACAGGTAGTGCGGATAGTCCCATTCGACGATGGCCATGCGCGACGCCTTCAGCTTCACGACCTTGCCGACGAACTGCCTGCCCCTCACGCTCAGCGTGCCGTGCCACGGGCAATTTTTATCGGTGCAGCTTCCGCTGGGCGGCTTCGCATCGATGCCGATGTTGCGGTGTCCGTTCGCTTTGACCTGTTTTGTTGACCTCATCTTACCACTTTTTTATTTTCATCTTCGCCCTCTTTTCCGGTCGGCCGAACAGCTTTTCGCCGTCCACCGCCATTCGCGTCCCGTCGGGCAGTGTGAACATGAACCTTGTTCCCTTTTTTGGTAGTTTTTTTGTTTCTCCGGTGGTCATTATCTCCAGCATGCCTTTGCTCTCTCCGACGACCGTGCCCTTTGTTCCGACATGCGCCCTGTTCGTACTCGCTATCACCTCGACGACGAGCCCTGTCAGCTCGTGTCTGAGCAGCGTACTGGGCGCGGATGTCATTTTACTCCATCTCGATCTGCGACTCGGCGAAGCCTGCAGCGACCAGCAACTTCTTGACCTTCTCGGAATGTTCCCCCTGCAGTTCTATCTTGTTGTCCTTGAAGGTTCCGCCGCACGCGAGCTTTGCCTTGAGCCTGCTCGAAAGTTCCTTCGGGTTCGCCTCTTTTTCTATTCCTTCCACGACGGTTACCCATTTACCGAAGGACCTTTTTGCGGTGGATATCTTTATTTTCGCCGCTTCCTTCGCCATTGCACCGCAGACGCACAGTTCCCTTGGAAGACCGCACGTCTTGCATATGTCTACCAGTTATACGACCTCCTTTGCCTTCCTGTTCCTTTGTGATATTTCCGTGATCATGCGTGCCACTGCGCGCCTTATCTCGCGCACGCGGCCCGGATTGGTAGGTGCCGCGCCTATTGCTGAGTGCGCCCGTTCCTTTGCGAGCTCGAGCCTGAGTTCGGACAGGCGCTTCGAGAGCTCGCCCGATTCAAGCTCGTGAACTGTCCTGCGCTTGATGATGGCCATCTCAGTCGGCTCCCTTCTTGGCGCTGTTGGCCAAGAGTTTTTCCATCGATATCGTCTCCTTCGGCGGTTCGATCAGTATGCGGACCTGAACGCCTATGGTGCCTAGTTTTACCTGGGCCGATGCATAGGCTGTCTTGACGTCGCGCGCGGCCGGCTCACCCGAATACTTGAGGTAGCCCGAGCTGAACTTGTCAATTCGTGATATCTCTCCGCCCAGCTTTCCTGCTATGCGGATGGCGACACCGGCTGCTCCCGAGTCCATGATGCGCTGCATTGCGAGGTGCGCTATGCGCTTGTGTTTTAGACCGCGCTCCAATGCCGCAGCGATCTGCTTGGCAACGATTGCCGGGTCCAGGTCAGGGTTCTCCACTTCCTGAACCTCGAGCTGCGGGTTCTCTATGCCGAAGCGTTCCTTGAGCGTGGTAGTGAGTATGTCGATGTTCTTTCCGCCCCTGCCGATGATCATGCCGGGCTTGTGCGCCCAGACCGTTATGCGCATCGCCAACGGCGTGCGCGCTATCTCGCTGTGGCTGTAGCCGGCGCGCGAGAACTCCTTCGCGAGATATTCCTCGATCTGCGAGCGTCTCTGCGCCTCGACTATGAATTGTTTTTCCTTCGCCACGACGATCACTTCTTCTCCGCCTTTTTCTTCTCGGGCATCGGCTTGAGTATCGCCTGCACGTGAACGATCTTTATTCGCATTCCGAACTTCCTCTTGCGTCGGCCGCGGAACAGTCTCGGTCCCTGGTGTGCAGATATGAACAGCTGCATCTTCTCGGGGTCCATGTTCCTGTGTCGCGCATTTGAAGCGATGTCATCCAGCAGACCGGATATCTGCGATGCCGCCTTTGAATAGTACTTGCCTTTCAGGTCGCCTTCGAGCGATCTGGTCTGTTCTGCCAACCCTTGGACGACGGTCTTCGCCGCCGACCAGCTCTTGTGGTTTATTGTACTGCATATTGCAAGCGCGTGCTTCGGCGAAACGTTCAGCGTGCTGGACGCAATCGCCATCTCCTTTGTGGTTTTCATCGTGTATGGCATGATAATCACTTCAGCGGCAGGAACTTGCTGGACTTGGTTGCGCCGACGCCCGGTGAGCTGTGCATCACGCGCTTGCGCGTCATGGCGAACTCTCCCAAGCGGTGCCCGAGCATGTCGGCTCGCACGTCCAACGTTATCCACTCCTTTCCGTTGTAGAGCAGTACGCGCTTGCCGACCATCTCCGGAATTATGACCACCTCGCGGAGGTGTGTTCGAACGGGCTTGGTCGATGCGCGGATTTTTTCGAGGAACTTTTTCTGCTTCGGGCTGAAGCCGCGCAACAGCGTGCGCCTCTGCCTCGACGGCAGCATCTTTGCGAAGTCCTCGAGATTGACCTTCGCCAACTCCTCTGCTGTCTTGCCCTTGAGCGTGAATATTCTCGCCATGATTACACCTACTTCTTTCTCCAGCCCGTTCGCCTGCTTGCAACTGAACCGACCTTAGCGCCTGGCGGTGCCCACCTGCTTATGCTCTTGGGCGTTCCGGGCTTGGTCTTTCCGCCGAACGGATGGTCGACCGGGTTCATCTTGCAGGCCGAACTGCGCGGCCACAACCTGTTGCGCGCGCCATGGGCAAAGAATGCCTGGCCCGCCTTTATGAACGGCTTGTCCTCTCTGCCTCCGCCGGCCGCTATGCCCACTGTCGCGAGGCATGTCGGCTTGAGCGTCTTGAACGCGCGCGACGGTAATTGAATGATGACCTTCTCGGCCTCCTGTGAAATCATTACTGCATGTGTGCCTGCGCCGTTGCACAGCTGCGGTCCGTAGCTCGGGATGTTCTCAATCGCGAAGAGATATGCGCCCTTCGGTATTGCCCCCAGCGGGAGCACGTTGCCTTTGTTCGGTGCGACCTTTCCTATCTCAACTATGTCGCCGACCTTCAATCCTTCCGTTGCTATCACGAGCTTCTTCGAACCGTTGTCGAGCTTGAGCACTGCCAGCGGTGCGTCCCTGCCGACGTCGTGTATGATGTCGACTACGTCCGCCTTGCCTTCCCGCGGATATCCTATCTTGCCCGCATAGCGATGGCTCGGCGCGCGGTATCGCGGTCCGCCAGCACCTCTCGCCCTCGCGATTATTCGTTTTCCCATTCAATCAACTCGATTATAACATACCGAACCTCATTGCCACGTCCGTGGCCGGGAAGTCTTTTGTGAGTTTGATCATCGCCTTCTTCCTGCCTTTTTGGTCTATGACCGTGGAGATCGATTCAACCTTGACACCGAGTGCGTGCTCTGCTGCCCATCTTATCTGTTTCTTGTTCGAGTTCCTGCGGACAACGAACACGAGCTTGTTCTCGGTCTCGACGCGACTGAGCGCCTTCTCCGTCAGCAGAGGATACTGCAATATCTGCCACGGCTCTATGTTAGGGGTGACTCCCTTCTTTGTTTTTGTCTTTTTCTCTGCCATAATCATCAACGTTTTGCCAGCTGTTCTACAGCGTCCTTGGACCACACCGTGAGTCTGCCCGCATGGCCTCCCGGTGCCAGGAGTTCAGCATTCAGCTTCGCAACCGTGCATATATCGACGCCGGCGATCGCCCGCGCTGCCTTGCATACGCCTTTGTCCTCGCCAACGACGATCAGCAACGACTTCCTCGTCTTGTATTTTCGTCCGCGCATCTTTCCCCTGCCTGCACGGACCTTGCGAACCGACGCCCTCTCAACGTCGCCATCGAGCTTGAGGGCGACCAAAATTTTCATTAGCTCCTTTGTCTTGGAAACCTTTTGAACGTCATTCTCCACAACGACCGGCAGCTCTGCCCCGACCTTGTGGCCGCGTGCTGCAACGACGGCAGCGTCCGCTGTCGCTGCTATGGCAGAAGCGAGCGCGAGCTTCCGTTCCTTGTCGTTGATCTTCTGCGCCCATATCTTGTCGATTTTTGGCGGGTGTGCCTGCCTTCCGCCCCGTGCCTGCGGCGCAAAGCGTTCGCGGAAGTCCTGGCCTGGGCTGCTGCCGAAAATACGCGGGCCGCGCGCCATCTCCCTGTTCTGCATGCAGCCGAAACCCCTGCGTGCTCCACGGAAGTGCGCCGATGTTCGCTTGCCTGCGAGCGGGTCTGCGCCGTAGGGCTGTCTGCGATTCGATTGGCTCGAAAGCACCGCCCGCTGGATCAAATCCGGCCTGTAAGGCGTGCTGAAAATTGATGGCAATTTCATCTCGCCTGCCGCCGTTCCTGCGATGTTATATACCTTCACCATTTAGACACCCTGCATGCTTGCATTTGATATCGTCTTGAGATCGACCGGATGATGCACCTTCGGAGGGCGCATCGCCGTACGAAGTCTTACGAGTCGCTTGGTCGGTCCGGGCACGCTGCCCTGAAGCACCAAGTAATCGCCGCGCACCTTGCCGTATCTTAGGAAGTCTCCGGCCGGGTTGATGTCCGTTCCAGAGCCTATCTTGATTACGCGCTTGTTCAGTTCCGTGCGCGTGAAGAATCCTAATTGGCCTGCTTGCGGAACAGTATGTCTGACCTTGCCTGGCTCGGTGGTTCCCAGAGCACCTGTGTGACGCTGCATCTGTTGCGCCTTGGGCCTGAAAATCTTGATTCCAAACCTCTTCACTGGCCCTTGGAATCCCCTGCCCGTTGTGACGGCTATGGCGTCAACCATGTCGCCTGGCTTGTAGATATCGCTTACCTTGATTTCCTTGCCAACCAACGACTTGGCGTATTCTATCTGTTTTTCCTTCGGCCCGCCTATCGCGAGCTCGAAAATTTCTGGTCGCTTCTTGAACAGCGGTTGAGTATGAACGAGCAGGTGGACGGAGTGTACGTTCTTCAGGCCGTCACCCCTTCTTGCCTGATCCATGGTCTTGAACGCCTTTGGTATGGGAATTTTTCGTCCGAGATTCTTAGAAAATTTTTCGCCGATAACATCGACGGCAGAATTAGAACGCGCGTTGACGCGGGTGTATATGCGATACCCCCAGACAAAAAGCGGCGGACATTCAAGGACTGTGACGGGCGTCGCGACCGGTTGGCCCTTGACCCGCGAGTTCGGGTTCGTCTCTATGAGCATTGCGTGCGACATGCCGGCCTTCCATCCTGCAAAACCGAGCGGCTTTACGTCTGCAACGGTCGGCCAGCTAGTTATGGCTGGATAGATGCGACTAGCCCTTGATCGTGGCCAGTAGCCGTGGCTGCCGCGTAGCGGCCGTCTTAAATTTGGCATTTTCTACCATTCTCTCCTAGTTATTTAAAGGACATACGTCCGTCTGTTGCTTCCCTTCCAAGAACACGTAGTGAATCGCACGAAAACTTTCCAAGCAAAGTAGCGTACGAGAGTATTTAAAGCTTATTTCTTGAGCACTAGCTGCGTCAGTTCGATTTTTTTCCACTTATCCGTTGAACGATAGTTTTTGTTATTCTCTTTATCTCTTCCGTGCTTATTTTAACCAAGGAGAGTTCGGAACCACCGCCGGTATAAACATACTCTTTTTCTAAAACTTTAGGATCTATTACTAAAATTGCATTATATCCGAAGCAGGGCATGCCCCCAACTGGATAGCCTGTTATTCTGTAAGCTTCATCTGGATTTGTCAACTCTAGTTTTTCCACTCCGGATGCCTCTTCTAACCTGCTCACGCTTACCCTGAACTTTGCCGGAACCATCGCTGCAACCACCTTACCCTCGGGTCCTTTGAATATCATTGTTTTCGTGATATGATTCAAATCAAACCCTGTTACCCTCAGCGTATCTTGAACAGAATGCAAAGACTCTTTGAATCTGAGATGTTCGGCCCTGATAGAATTTTCTTTTATATACTTCTTCAGTTTCTCTTCTTCGTTTATCATTCCATCACATTTTGAATGGCGCCGGGGGTGCGATTCGAACGCACGAGACCCTTGCGGGTCACCAGCTTTCTATAAGCAGGTTCCAGGCTGGCGCACTACCGCTATGCGACCCCGGCAGAAGAGATTACGACGGCGTAATTTAAAAACAATTAGTCCTTGAGCTCGATGGAAATCTGCACGCCGTCCGGAACGGTGATGCGCATAATCTGCCTCAGCGTGCGCTCGTCCGCAGAAACGTCAACCACGCGCTTGTGCACGCGCATCTCCCACCTGTCCCAGGATGCGTTGCCGTGTCCCGTGCCGTCGCCGCATGGCGTCTTCATTGTCGTGATGCGCAGCTTCTTTGTAGGCAGCGGAATCGGTCCTCGCATGGCTACGCCGAACTTTTCGGTTATGGATTTGAGTTCGGTCACTACGCTGTCCAGCTTGGCCGGGTCAGCGGAACTCAACTTTATGCGCGCTTTCTGTACCATGGTTATCAGTTTCCTATTGACTTCCAAAGGTATTTAAAGTATTGCTAGTGATTCGTGTCACTTCACTTTTCCGTATGCTAACCAGTAGAACCAGTCTATATCCCACGGTCTCTTTACCCTCTTCACGATAACGCTCTTGAATATGGAATTAAGAGTATCTTGAACCTCCTTTCTGGTCATCTGATAATGAGGGTGTAGGTGTCTCTTGATTTCGATTGGATAGAAGACGTGCTGTTGTTTTTTGTCCTGAAGCCTGTATTTAAGTCCGACCACCTTTCCGTCTTCATAACTTTTTGAAAAGTATCGTTTAGCCTTCTTATCGTAATGCAGCACCTCAAAGGGCAGGAAGCTGATGAAGTACCCGCCGCCCTTCCGAGTTACCCTTCGTATCTCCTTCAGCACAAACATAACCTGCTCGGGTCTGCCATGATATATCGCCTGGAAACAGAAGGTCGCATCGAACGCGTCGTCCTTATATGGGAAGCTCTTGTACATGCTGGCCCGTTTGATGTTTGCTTTGAAGCCTTCGGACTTCATGTTGCGTCTCACCGCATCTGTCGCCGCCTTGGTATGATCAAAGCAGTAGACGTCATAGCCGGCTCTCAACAAAGGTAGGGTCACTCCCATCCCGTTGCCGCACGCGACGTCAAGAATCTTGTGTATATCCGAATTCTTATTAAGTATTTTGAATGCTGGTTGGATGTATGAAGAAACGTACTTTCTTTTTTCAGTAGGCTGTGTTTTCCACACACCTGCGTGTGTTAATGTTCTTGCCATGACTAAATAATATCTGTTGTACTAATAAACCATAGCTTCCGCTAAGGTCTAAAAAAACGAGAAATATAAAAAATGAAATGAAAAGGCGAACTTACTTCGCCTTCACCACATCGAGACAGATGCCTGCCGCGACCGTCATGCCCATGTCTCGGATTGCAAAGCGACCGAGCTCAGGTATGACCTTCGCCGATTCAATCACGAGCGGCCTTGTGGGCACGCACTTGATTATCGCCGCGTCACCGGCCTTGATGAAGTCCGGCTTCTCCTGCAGAACAGCGCCAGTCTTCGCGTCGATCTTCTTCTGGATTTCCGTTATCTTGCACGCGACCTGGGCCGTATGTATGTGGAAGACCGGCGTGTAGCCGACGGTTATCACGTTGGGGTGTTGCAGCACGATTATCTGTGCCGTGAACTCCTTCGCGACAGTCGGTGGGTTGCTTGGCGGTCCGCCGACATCTCCTCTCTTGATGTCTGTCTTTGTTACACCGCGAACAGAGAAGCCTATGTTGTCTCCTGGCCTTGCCTCAGTTATCTGCTCGTGGTGCATCTCGATGGTCTTGACCTCGCCCTTCACGCCCGAAGGCTCGAAGACGAGTGTCTCTCCTACCTTGAGTATGCCTGTTTCAACACGTCCGACCGGAACCGTTCCGATTCCTGTGATCGTATAGACGTCCTGTATCGGCAGGCGCAAAGGCTTGTCAACCGGCTGTGCCGGAACAACGAGCGTGTCCAATGCCTCGAACAGTGTCGGTCCAGTATACCAGCTCATGTTGGTCGATCTCTTCGCCACGTTGTCTCCAACGTAGGCGCTGACCGGGATGAACGATATCTTTGACACGTCATAACCGACTGTCTGTAGAAGCTTGGTCAGATCGGTCTTGAGTGCATCGTACTTCGCCTTGTCATAGTTCACAGCGTCCATCTTGTTCACTGCGGCTATGATCTGCTTGACGCCGAGCACCTTGATCAAGAAGACGTGCTCTTTCGTTTGCTCTTGTACGCCCTCTTTCGCCGAGCAGACGAGGATTGCCGCGTCTGCCTGGGAAGCGCCCGTTATCATGTTCTTGACGAAGTCCCTGTGTCCGGGTGCATCGATCATGGTAAAGTAGTATTTCGGCGTGTCGAAGCGCGTATGCATGATGTCGATGGTGACTCCACGCTCTCGCTCCTCCTTCAACTTGTCCATGACGAACGCGAACTCGAACGTTTCCTTCTTCAGTTCCTTCGCTATTTCCTTCAGTTTTCGCATGTCCTCCTCTTTGATATTACCGCTATCATAGAGAAGTCGGCCGACTAGTGTCGACTTTCCGTGGTCGACGTGACCGATTGTTACAAGGTTCATGTGCGGTTTTGCAGCCATTAGTTATCCCTCCAATATTGATTGCGAATGATATCGCATTATTTTTAAGTTAGTTAATTCTTTGACCGAAGCTATTTAAAGATTGTGGTAAACTCACGCTTCGGCCTTGGGCATTTCCTTGCTCATGCCCTTTCGCTCACGGATTTTCATTACTGTCTGCTCCAAGAGATCCTTGGGCAGGCGCTCGAACACCACGTCCATGAGCGATTGGAAGCCCTTACCTGCTGTCGCTGACTTTATGGCCGCCTCGAAACCGAACATCTCGGCGACCGGCAGCTTTACCGTGATTACGGAAGAATAGTCTTCCTGCTCGATGTTCTGGATCTCGCCCCTGCGGTTGCTGACCTCGCCCGTGACATTGCCGATATATTCGGTCGGCGTGTCTATGCGCAGGATCTGCTTGGGCTCGAGCAGCGTAGCGCCGGCCTTGAGCATGGCCTGGTGCACTGCCCAGCGTATGGCCGGTATTACCTGTGCCGGCCCTCTGTGAACCGCGTCCTCGTGCAAATCCGCATCCGTCAGCCTTACTAATATAGCCGCCACCGGCTCCTTGGCCAGCGGGCCGCCGCCTGCCACGCCTGTCGTGGGATCGATGGCCTCCTTGAAGCCTAACTTTATGTTTTCCATTGCCTCGTTGATGTACTGCAGTCCCTTTGTGACATCTGAAAATATAGAGTGATTGTGAACTATCGCCGCGCCCTTTGCTGTCTCCTTGTCCATGCCGAGCTCCTGCAGCTGCGTGATTATGCCGACGTTCTTGCCCTTTATCTCCGCGTCTCTTATCAGGCCCTCGGACATTGCGCGGAATATCTCCGCCGGCATTGGCTCGGCGAATATGTAGAACTTGTTGTGCTTGTTCGGGCTCTTGCCCTCTACGACCGGGCTCTTGGCAGCTATGGTCTCGCGGTAGACTACGATGGGCGGCGAAGCGATGATATCTATGCCCTTCTCCTTTATCTTGCGCTCGACCTTTGCGTCCAGATGCAGCTCGCCCAGGCCTGACACGAGCGTCTCGCCCGTTTCCTGATTGATTTGTATGCGCAGCGTCGGGTCCTCCCTGCCTAGCGTCTTTAGCGTCTCTATGAGCTTCGGCAGGTCCTGCGGGTTCTTCGGCTCTATCGCCTTCGTGACGACCGGCTCGAAGATGTGCTTTATCGCCTCGAACGGCTCGATCGGGTTTCCTGAATCAGAAAGCGTCTCGCCCACGGTAACGTCAGTTAGACCGACCAGGCCGACGACGTTGCCAGCTGGCACGGTCTCGATAGGCATGCGCTTGTCTGCTATGAACGTGTTGATCTGTTGAATCTTGATGTTTCGTCCGACGTCGTTCATGAAGACATCCTGTCCGCGCACCATTGTTCCAGAGAATATCCTTGCAGTCGCTATCATGCCGGCGTGCGGATCGTAAACCACCTTTGTAACGCATGCGGCGAGCTTTCCTTTCGGGTCGCAGCTCAAGAGCTGTTTTCCGAGATCGCTTGTCGGCTCTCCCTTCCATATCCTGCCTATGCGGTATTTCTGGGCGTCCGTCGGCGCCGGCAAGTGCTTGACCACCATGTCCATGACAACCACGTTCATAGGGGCACGCTCCGCCAGCTCCTCGTCTCTTCCCTGCGAGCAGAGCTCGATGATGTCCTTGAATGTTACGTTGAAACGTTTCATTGAAGGCACGGATATGGCCCACTTTCGCAACGCAGAACCGAAAGCGACCGAGCCGTCCTCGACCTTGCAGACCCACTTGTCCCTGAACTGCGGCTCGGCATTGCGTACGATGAACTTGTTGACCTCGACCACTATAGCTGCCAGACGCTTCTGCAATGCTTCCGGCGTGAGCTTTAGCTCCTTTATTGCGCGGTCGACCTTGTTGATGAACAGGACTGGCTTGACGCGTTCTGCCAGCGCCTGCTTGAGAACGGTCTCGGTCTGGGGCATTATGCCCTCGACAGCGCAGACTAGAACGACGCCACCGTCCACTGCGCGCATCGCCTGCGTGACATCGGCGCCGAAGTCCACGTGGCCCGGCGTATCCATAAGATTAATAAGATATTTCTGATTTTCATACTCGTGAGCCATCGTGACCGTTGCGCCATAGATGGTCATGAGCCTTTCGTGCTCCTGCTCGTCTATCCAAGTTAGCATACGTTCGCCGACCAGTTCTTTAGCGATCATGCCGGCAGCTGCTGCCAGATTGTCCGTAAGACAGGTCTTGCCGTGGTGGATGTGCGAAACTATTCCGATGTTCCTGATGTTAACAGGATTGTTCATGAGTGAATGAATCTTTTCAGAATGCTCGTCCTTTCCTGCCACAGAAATCACTCTTTACTATCTCGCGCCGGCCGCCTCTCTTTCTATGCGCTCCTTCTCGCGGATTGCTACAGAATTCTGAGCATCATATGTATAGGACGCTATTATCTCGTCCGCCAGCGCCTGCGCTATTGTCTTGGGCTTGCCCGCTGATTTTTGGTAGGACCCCTGCGTTATCAGTCTTAATGCAAGATCAACTCGCCTCTGCGGGCTTGCGATGACCGCCCTTCGCAGCATTATGCCTCCCATCTGGAAGGACGTAATCTCTTCGCGCAGTGCGGCGTTCTCTATCGCCCTAACAAGGACCTCAATCGGATTGGTCTTTGTCTTTTGCTCTATGATTCCGAACGCTTCCTGTATTATCGCCATCACGGTTATCGTCTTTCCCACGCATGCACCGCTCGTCCTCAGGTGCTTCTTTCCCCTGTGGCCTGGAACGAACAGGTGCGTTGCCAGTCGCTCAACGATATGCATGTTCGACTTGTGGAACTGCTTCGCGGCCGACCTGCCTCGCGAACGCGGAAGAACGACCTGCTTGAGATTCAGATAATTCGTCAGGCCCGGATCATTGATCTTGATTCCTGCCGACGACCACTTGTTGAAAAGTTTAACATCTGCCATCATGATCACTTCGTCTGCTTCTTGGCCTTGCCCCTGCGCAGCATCTCGAGCGGCTGGTTGTTGACCTTTATGACCTTCCAGCGCACGCCCCACATGCTTCCGACAGCGCCGCCCTGCGAGCCGCCGAGTCCTTCGACCAGCACTTCATCGTGCTCATTTATCAGGTCGATGGCGCCAGTTCGCGGAACGAAAGCCGTGATTTCCTTGCCGTTCTTCAGCAGCTGGACGCGCACGGCCTTGATTATGCCTGAATGCGGTTGCTTCTGCTCGATGCCTTTCTTTGCAATGACAATGCCCTTGGCCTGGCTGGCCCCTTCCAGAGGGTCCTTCTTCTGCTTCAGCCTGAGCGTTCGGACCTTGTACTTGGTCTTGTGCCAACGCCAGTCCTTGCGCTGTGCGACCATCTTTCGACCGCCGAATTCTCCCATTATATCACGTAGAACTTATGTCAGCCCAAGTCTTTAAAAGCTTTTGCTCGGCAGGTCGCACAGTAGATGTCTAGAGACCTCGGCAACGTTGGTTATTAAAAGTTTTCGTCCGAATACCTTTCATGACAGATTATGCGAAAGAACTGATTGATGCCGTTCTGGACTACGTTGAAAAACATCCTGGCGGAAGGAGCAAATCGATAGCCCACGCATTGAGCGCACAGGGGCTTGATATAGACTCCCATGATGTCGCATACATCTGCGAGCAGTCCGAAGGCACCAGAATCCGCATTGATCATGAGACCAGTTTTAACAGATATCATCCTTTCAGGAAACGCAAAAAATAGTTGATAGTAGCCCCGGGAAGATTCGAACTTCCGTCTCGAGGTTTCTTCGTCATCTCCGAAGATCAGCGCTTTGGAGCGCTCCAAAGCCTCGCATCCTTGGCCGCTAGACGACGGGGCTGAAACGAATTTCTCTTCAGGAATATTTAAATTGCCGTTGTTCGATACTATAGCCATGCGAATCATAACCCTGCACAGCGACTCGCTCGTTGTCGAGCCGAAGACCAAGGCCGTGAAGGATGCCGAGGAGATAACAAAGAAGAAGCTGACCTTCGGCGAGTCCCTTGTAGTGCTTACGGCGGTCGAGGAAAGGGACGAGGCCGCTGTCGATGTTGTATCGGCCAATGCGGTCGCGTCGATAAAGAAGGTGGCCGATGACGTCAAGGTCAGGAGCATCGTGCTCTATCCATACGTCCATCTTACATCAACGCCTTCCTCGCCGTCCACTGCGCGCAAGGTCCTCAAGCTTATCGAGGAAGGCCTGTCAAAAGAGGGATTTACGGTCGACCATGCACCGTTCGGCTGGTACAAACAGTTCACCATAAGCGTCAAGGGCCATCCGCTGGCCGAACTCAGCAGGGAGATCGTAGGAATACCAGGGGTTGCCAAAGCAGAAGACATAATCTCCGGCGCCATAAAGGAAGAGGAGAAAGTAAAATCCGAGTGGTTCATACTTGAACCGAACGGCAAGCTGACCCCTGCCGACAAGTTCGATTTCAAGAAGCACCCAAACCTGCAGAAGTTCTACAGATACGAGGTTTCGAAGGTGCGGAGCGTGACAACCGAGCCACCGCACGTCAAGCTCATGCGAACGCTCGAACTTGCCGACTTCGAACCCGGCAGCGATCCGGGCAATCTCCGTTTCTATCCTAAAGGCAGGCTCATCAAATCACTGCTCGAAACCTGGGTAACGGACAAGGTGAGCAAATACGGTGCGATGGAAGTTGAGACACCGATAATGTACGATTTCGAACATCCTGCGCTCAAGAGCTACCTTAACCGCTTCCCTGCGCGCCAATACATAGTCAAGTCCGCAAAGAAGGAATTCTTCCTGCGGTTCAGCGCCTGCTTCGGCCAGTTCCTGATGAAGGCCGGCATGACCATTTCCTACAAGGACCTGCCTCTGAAAATGTACGAGCTGACCCGGTACTCGTTCAGGTTGGAAAAGGCTGGAGAGCTCGTAGGCCTTAGGCGCCTGCGCGCGTTCACCATGCCTGATATGCACACGCTCTGCCACGACATGGAAGCGGCCAAGAAGGAATTCGTCAGTCAGTTCAAGCTCTGCATGGAATGTATGAAGGACGTCGACTATGGCACGGCCGACTACGAGACCGCCGTAAGGTTCACCGAGGAATTCTGGAACGAGAACGAGGATTTCGTCATCTCGCTTCCTAAGCTGTTGGGCAAGCCCGTGCTCATCGAGCGCTGGAACTTCCGCTACGCCTACTTCGATCCGAAGTTCGAGTTCAATGTCATAGACGCCATGGACAAGGCTTCCGCTCTTTCAACCGTTCAGATAGACCACGAGAACGCCGAGCGCTATGGCATTGTGTTCACGGACACGGACAACAAACGCAAGCATCCGAAGATACTCCACTGCTCCCCGTCGGGCGCCATCGAACGCATAATTTATAGCCTTCTTGAGACCGCCTGGATGAAATCAAAAGAAGGAAAGAACGCCATGTTCCCGCTCTGGCTTGCTCCTACTCATGTCAGGCTCTGCCCGATAAATGACACGTTCACTAAGGACTGCGAAAAAATCGCGGAAGAGCTGACCACGCATGACATTCGCGTCGATGTCGACGACCGCATCGAGAGCATACAGAAGAAAATCCGAGATGCCGAGATGGAATGGGTGCCTTTCACGATTGTATACGGCGAGAAGGAAAAGAAATCCGGCGAGCTGGCTGTTCGCATGAGGGAGAACGGGAAAGTGGAGAACATGTCCGCAGAAAAGCTCGCAGGCATCATAAAGAAGCAAATAATGGACTTCCCATTCAAGCCGCTGCCACTGCCCAAGCTACTGTCAAAGCGGCCTACTTTCGTCTGAAAATTTGCTTTCTGAACTTCCAGACTATTAAAACGACTACGCCGACTACTAGCAACAATATTTCAAACTGCCTGAATATCTCCATCAGCGTGGTCCAGTTCTCGCCGAGCCACAGCCCGAATGCGGCCAGCACGGCCGACCAAATCAGAGAACCGGCAAGCGTGTAGATTGTGAATTTCTTAAAGTCCATCTTGGCGATGCCTGCTGGCAGCGAAATGAACGTGCGCACACCGGGCAACAGCCTTGATATGAAAATAGCTGCATTGCCCCAGCGACCAAACCAGCGTTCGGCCTCCTCCACGTGCCTGTCATGCACGAAAATGTATTTTCCGTACTTGTGCACGAACGGCCTCCCGCCCTTCAGTCCTATCCAATATGAGACCAGAGAGCCGAACAGGTTGCCGAAACCGGCTGCTGCAACAACCGCCCAGAACGAGAATTTTCCTAAATATGCGAGATATCCGGAAAAGGGCACTATGATCTCGCTTGGTATTGGTATGTTTGCGGACTCGATTGCCGAAAGCAGGAATATGCCAGGGTAGCCTAGCGTGGAGATTAAACTGATTATCCAGTTGATGATGACCTCTAGAGCCATGGCTAGCTAATGCCGAAATTGGAATAAAAAGGTTCTAGGCAAACGCCAGTTTTGCCCACATCGCATCGAACATCGGTCCGATGGTCGATCCTGCGACATGGTCCGACTGCGTCCACAGCGCCAGGTCCTGGGTCGGATGCACGTCCTTGTCGTTGGTCAAAGCTATGATCAG
>Ga0315289_10000961_pt1 | contig 44944 bp, 34 predicted proteins | sample YL17G11_40_MG_FD_203452 | JGI IMG/M metagenome (GOLD analysis project Ga0315289, IMG submission 203452) | Sediment microbial communities from Yellowstone Lake, YNP, Wyoming, USA - YL17G11_40 | ecosystem: Environmental > Aquatic > Freshwater > Lake > Sediment | place: USA: Wyoming | collected... | reverse complement strand
GCCGCCGCCGCCGCCTCCGCCGCCGCCGCCGCCTCCTCCTCCTCCTCCTCCTCCTCCTCCTCCTCCTCCTCCTCCTCCTCCTCCTCATTGCCGCTGGACGACTCGGTCCGAGTCGCGTCCGGGTCGGTCTCTTCGGCCCGCGTCATGGTCGCCGCGGCCTGGAGGAGGGCGGTGGCGCCCGTGGCGCTGTCCGTGTCGCCGCCCGTGGTGGGCGCGCCGCCGGGCGGCAGGGCAGCGAGCGGCGGGGTGGGGGCGACCGAGCCGGAGAGGGCCGCGCCGGCGGGGGTCGGCGCGTCCTCCTCGCCGGGGGTCGGGGCGGCAGCGTCGCCGCGGCCGGGGGTGGTGATTTCCTTGCCCCGGCGCAGGTTGGGCTTGCGGTTCATTCCTGGGTGCGAAAAAAAGGGCTTTTGAAGGGTTTTTTGTGTGTGCGAGAGAGCGAGGGGAGGGAGGCGAGCGAGGGGAGGAGCGAGAGCGTCGCGCGCCGGTGCCACCGCGCCGGCACGCTCTTTGTAGGCGGATGCCTGCCCCAAAGCTGCCAAACCTACGCCTCCATATAGCTGATCACTACCCCTGCCCGCCCGGGCAGCCATCGGGGCGCACTAGGGACGTCCACTCTCCCTTCAAGACGGGCAGTGCTGTGTGCACGCCGCCGGCCTTAGCGAGCGCGATGGGGGTTTTGGAAATGCATGCAGGCAGGGGCGACCTACCTTTTGAAGGCTGAGCCCGCTCGCGGGTGGGGCCTGAGAAGTGTGATGCGTAAATAGGGTGGAGAAAAGCAGGCGACAGAGGGGCTGGGGGTGCGCGCGGCGCGCGCGCGCGTGACCAGAGAGGTCTCTACCGCGCAGAAAACACAGTGAACACAAAAAGCGTTTTTTTTTTTGCTGCTCTCACTTCTCGTCCGCGCGACCCCTCACGCACACGCTCCGCTGCTCTCGCAGTCACCCCAACTGCACGCCCTGCAGCCCATTGAGCCGCCCCTGCCTGGATCTTGCTTGCTGAGCACGCGACCCCAGCGCGTGTGGGACAGCACGAAAACACTCGGGCCGCCGCCGCTGGCCGCCGCGACGGCTCTCTCTGTGCCCCCGCCCCGCTCGCTCCCTGTCACTCGACACACGCGCTCGCCTACCCAGGAGTCTGTGCTGCTGGCCTAGCGGCACACTCCCCTCTCAAGCGGCGGACGCTAGTTTAAGAGAGGCACACAAGAGAGGGAAGCGCTTTCTCCTCCTGCATTCCTCTCCCGACCTATTGACCTCGGCCATCAGAGCCATCAGAGCCATCAACCTCGACCTCTTCTCCATCCCCTTTCCGGTCGCGCCACCCACGCCCACCGACGCGCCCCACACCTGGCGTGCGTGAGAGAGAACGCGAGCGATATACATATCGTCTTCCTTCCCCCCCACCCTCCCTTCCTTTGTCAAACATCAAAAACATGAAGGTAAAAGCCATCAACCGGTCGCCAGACGAGTGGGCGCGCGAGCGGGCACAGGACCTGCGGAAAGTCCACCGCAACCTAGACCCGGTGCTCCACCCCTTTGAGAAGGCGGTGGAGGTCCGGCGCGCCCTGTCCGCCGTCAAGCTGGCGAAAGGCGTGTTTGCGAAACCCTTCATGGCCGCCCTGGCCCTGGACGATGCGGTCACCTGCCTTGCCCGCTCGCCCGCCCGCCTCAACGCCCTGGTCGCGGGCTGCGCGGACGGCACCCTGTCCGTCTGGGATGTGGCGGGGCGGCGGCGCCTGCGCCGGTTCGTCGGGCACAGCGCGGGCGTGACGGGCGTGGCGGTCGCGCCCGCGGGGGATGCTTTGGTCTCCACCTCCTCCGACGGGACGGCCCGCGTGTACGCCCTCCCCTTTGCCCCGCCCGCGGGCCACGGGGCCGTCGACGCCGACGCTCCCGCCCTGCTAGAATTTGCTGTGCCCGCGGGCGGCACGGGTGCGGCTGGGCTGGCCGCCCGGTCCGGCGGCGCGGGCGCGGCCCTGCGCGGCGTCGACCACCACCCGACCCGGGCGGCCTTTGCGACTGCGGGCGCGGCCGTCCACCTGTGGGACCATGCCCGGGCGGCACCCGTCCGCACCCTGGTCTGGGGCGCAGACGGCGTGACCGCGGTCCGCTACTCGCCCGCCGAGCCCGACCTCCTGGCGGGCTGTGGCGGGGACCGGTCCATCACCCTGTACGACGTCCGCCTGGCCGCGCCCGTGCGCAAGGTCGTCATGCAGACCCGGGCCAACGCCGTCTCCTGGAACCCGATGGAGCCCCTCAACTTTACGTGTGCCTCCGAGGATGCCTGCTGCTACACCTTTGACCTGCGCCACCTGGACGCCGCGGCCTGCGTGCACAAGGACTTCGTGTCGGCCGTCATGGACGTGGATTGGTCGCCCACGGGCCGCGAGTTCGTGGCGGGCGGCTACGACCGCACCGTCCGCCTGTTCGCTGCGGGCGCCGGTCACGCCCGCGAGGTCTACCACGCCACCCGCATGCAGCGCGTCTTTGCGGCCCGCTTCTCGGGCGACGGCGCGTACGTGTTCTCCGGGTCGGACGACATGAACGTGCGCCTGTGGAAGGCGGACGCGGCCGCCCAGCTGGGCACCCTGCTGCCGCGTGAAAAGCACAAGCAGGCATACGATAAAGCCCTGGTCGCCCGATACAGGCACCTCCCCGAGGTGGGGCGCATCGCGCGGGAGGTCCGCCTGCCCAAGGCCGTGATGAAGGCCGCGAAAGCAGCGCGCGCGTCGGCCGACGCGGACACCCGCAAGCTGCGGCGCCGGGTCTCGCACTCCGCGCCGGGCAGTGTGGAGGTCAAGCCGGCACGGCGGAAGAAGATTGTGGCGGAGGTGGAGTGATGAGGATGGAGATGGGGCGCGTGTAAAAAGGCAGAGGGTTGAACGATAAATGGGTCTGGGGGTGGCCCTCAAACCGAAAACACTTCACCTGAGGAGAAGAGCCCGTGCGCAAAAATCAACGCTCTCTCTCTACCCCTCCCATCACACCACCATGGGACGCGGCCTGTCTCAACGGCGGCGGGCCAACAACGTCATCAAGGCCCGCGTGGTAAGCAGCGCGTGTGGCGTGGTGCAGGAGCGGCCAACTCTCTCGTTGCCGGGCCGCCGTTGCTCACCATCTCCCCTTCCCATTTTTTACAGGAACGCTTCGGCTTTGGCAAATTGATGGCCCCACCCTTGAAGCCAGATGCGCCTGATCGCCTGCCCCGCAGCTTGCGCAACATGCTAGCGGCCAAGGTGAGGGAATGGAGAGAGACGGCAGAGAGAAAAAAGAGAGCCGCATGCACACACGGCCCACCCGCTCTCAACCCCGCTCCTTCCCCATCCTACTTCTCCCTTTCCTAGGCCGCCGTCGAAGCCGCCACCGACCGCAAGAAACAGCGACTGGAACAGCAGCAGCAGCAGCAGCAGAATCGGTCGGCACCCAGCACTGGCCCCTCCGCCTCGCACGCGCGCGCCCCGGCGCCGGCCGCCCCGCAGCCTGGAGCTGGTGCCCAACCGCCACCACCACCCGCCCCCCAAGCCCAACCACCCGCCAAGCCAAAGCCTTCCGCTGCGGCGACCGCCCTCGCGGCCGCCGAATCCGCGCGCCGCCTGAAGAAACGAGAGCGCAGCAAGGCCCGGGCGGCGAGGCAGGCGTCGGCAAAACGGAGGCGGGCCCGGGGCGGGCTGTCCTCGGATGAGGAGGAAGAGCTGGTGCGGGCGACAGGGGCGGCCCCCGCCTTTGGAGAGCGCGTCCACGCCCCCCTGCCCGCCCACCTGAAGCGCAGGCATTGGGCGGAAGATGAGGAGGGCGGGAAAAAGAAGGGAGGAAGTGGTGCGGGTGGTGGCGGGCAGAACGCCCAAGCTCCATCCAAAGGAGACCGCCTGTCCAAGCTCTTTGCCAAGCAGTTGCGGGACGCCGCGGCGTCGGCGAGCGGGCGCGACCCCACCGCCACCTCCACGACCGCAGCCCATCCCCTTTCCTCCCCGGAGGAGCGGGAGGCCACCCGGGCGGCCGTCGTGGAGGCGTACCGGGCGAAGCGCGCGCACGCAGCCGCGGCGGCCGGGCATGGGGGCAGTGGAACCGGGGGCCTGCCGGCGGCAGTGGGCGGGGCGACGATGGCGTCCCTCAAAGCACTCGTCCGGGCGGGGGGTGGGGGTGGGGCGCGATGATGAATGATGGTGAGAGAGAAAAACAATAGAGGTGTTTAGTTGACGGCCATTTTGCGCGCGTTCCATTCTTTTCACAAAAAGGCAAGCCGCTGCCCCACCGGCCGCGCCCCATTGCCGCCCGCCGGGCGCCCACGCCCCGCCACAGGCCGCACCATCACGGGCACTCCTAGGCGGGGCCGCAATGGCTCCGCCGGCCGCCGCACCCTGGCAGTCGCCGCCGCCACCGCTGCCGCCGCGACTGGTCGGGGAGGTGGTTGGGCGGCGGCACTGCCAGCCCGCACCTGCCCCGCCCCCCTGCCTTCCTCCCCCTCGTCCACCCACGGCTCTACGGGGCGGGCGCACGCCGCCCGCCACAGGGCCACGCTCACAAACACACCCGCACTCAGGCCGATGACTAGCGGCAGGAGGGCGGCGCCCGCCAGGGGTGACGCGGCGGTCGCAAACGCGGCCGCACCCACGCCCGCCGACAAGGCCGCCAGGCCATGCCCCAACGCGTACGCCGGCCGCCGGGCGGTCAGCAGCATGGCCGGCCAGGAGACTTGCAGGGCCAGGGCCGCCGTGTACAGGGCGAGCAAGGGAGTGGCAGAGGAAAAGGAGCCGGCCGCCCGGGACGCCCAGGCGACGCCCGCCGCGGAGGACGCGTGGGCCGCGACCCATGCCTTGGCCGCCCACCCAGGCGCGACCGCCCCGACACGCCACCCTCTCAACAGCCCGTCCGCCCACGCCCGGTCCGCGGCTGCCAAGCCGCCCGGCACCGGGCCGCCCACCCAGGCCCGCGGCGGGCTGAGCACGCCGCTCCCCGTCCCGGCAGGCGGGGGCCGGCCCAGCACGGCCGCCGCCCGGGCCGCCCACAGGGAGGACACGCTGACTTCCACGCCCGCCGCCGTGGCCAGGCCGCGAAGCATCTGGACGGTGCGCAGCACGAAAAACAGGGAGGCCGGGAAGGTCTTGGTGCGCAGGCGCTTGATGGTGGAGTCGGGGGCAAAGGGCTGGACCCGGCCGCGCGAGTCGAGCATGCGCACGGCGGCCGCCACGCGCAGCTGGTCCAGGGAGAGCCCGCAGCCCTCGCCCAGCGCGGTGAGCTCGGTCTCGATCCCCAGGCCCGCCATCGCATCCACCACCTCCGTCACCTGGGCCGGGGTGAGCGCCTCGTACACTGTGGCCAGCGGCGCGTCGCCCGCGGCGGCCAGGGCCAGTGTCAGGCGCGCGAACCCGGCCTGCTGGTCGGGACTCAGCTGCTTGACCTGGCCAAAGTCGATCAAGCCGACCCGCCCGCCCGCGCTCACATCGATCAGCACGTTTCCCGGGTGGGGGTCCGCCTGGAACAGGCCGGTGCCCAGGAGCTGGATGCCGTACGCCTCCACCAGGGTCAGGATGGTGCGCTCCGCAGCGGCCCGCCGCACGGCCGCGGGCAGGCCGGGGGCCGCGCCGGCCAGGCGGTGGAGGGGCGTGCCCGGAATGAATTCCATGACCAGGACGCGCGGGGTGACCAGGCCCGGGATGGTGCGCGGCACGGTGATGCGGCCGGGGCCCATGGCCGCCCGCAGGCTGGCCCCGATCGCGTCCTGGGAGGCGGCCTCCAGGCGAAAGTCAAATTCCTTGCGGATCTGGGAGGCCAGCTCATCCACGGCCGCCGTCAGGTCGAATGCCAGCTCCGTGCGTTCCAAGAAAGCCGCCGCCACCCGGATGTTGCTCAGGTCTTCTAACATGACGAGGGCGCCCGGGCGGGCGACTTTGACGGCGACGGGGGCGCCGTTGGCGCGCAGGGTGGCGCGGTGGACCTTTGTAAAGGGGGGTGGGATTTTTGAGACCCTGTTGGTGGGCGGGGGAGGGCGCCGTCGCCGTCACCTTCCGTCATTTTTTTTCTTACCTGGGCAATGGACGCGCTCCCGATCGGCTTGTCCAGGTCCAGCTCCTCGAAAAATGATTCCACCGTGCCGCCCAGCTCCGCCTCGATCACGCTGCGGACGGCCGCGCCGGGCATGGGCGGTACGGCGTCAAAGAGGACGGCCAGGGCCTTGCAGACGGGTGGGGCGACAAAGTCAACTCGGTTGGACAGCAGCTGGCCGACCTTCAAGTAGAACCCGCCCAGCCCCAGCGCGATGTCCCGCATCTCGGCCCCCGCCCACGTGTGCGTCGCCTCCCAGTCGGCCTTGATCTTCTCCTCAGAAACGCCCGCCGCGCGCGCGGCCGAGGTCTTTGCCTGGAAAAGCTTGTATCCCCCATACACGGTCGCTGCCCGCCGCCAAAAGGTGGCGGCCCGGGCAGCGGAAGCCAAGAAGCCGGTGGCTTGCGGGGCGGCGGCCAGGTCGGGGTTGGAGGCGGCCGCGGCCATGAGCTGCACCAGGTCATCAGAGCCCGAGGTTGAGAGGCCCCCGCTCATTTTTTTTTAGGGGGTGGAGAGTGCGCGTGTGGGGGGGGGATGAGGGGCGTTCCGCTGCGAGAAAATGGGGCACAGACCTATGTTGGCGCGCCACGAGGGTCTGCGGGGGCCGAGCAGAGCGCGGCCGGGCTGGGCAGGAGAGCCGCGTCAGCCCGAGAAAAAAAAAAAAAAAAAAAAAAGCGCAGTGTGAGATTGGAGAGGTGGCCTGCACCATTCTAGCCAACACGCAAAAACGCACACACAGGGGCAGAGCAGCACAACCATATGCGCCTGACCTCCACCAGTAGCGTGGCAGGCAGGCCAGCAACATACTTCTATGTCAATCATCACCCTCAATTGGGCGTGCGGGGCGTGGTGCGGCCCGCGACAGGCCCAGACTCCTCCGCTCAAACCGCCGCCGATGCTCATCCTCCACCCCTCGTCACCTCCCGCCGCGCCGTCGGCACCGGCTTCCTGGCCGCCGTGCTGCTTAGCGCAGCAAGCAGCAGCGCATTTGCTGAAGAAGAGGCTGTCGTAGATGCCGCCGCCCTGGAAGCCCAGGCCGCCCTGGCCGCAGAAAGCGAAGCGCTCGCCGCGCTCACGGCCGCCGGCGCCCCGCCGACCTTGTCTACCGACGCGACCATGGGCATAGACTCCGCCTCCGTCCGGGCCCGCCTGTTCCCGCCCCGCACGGACACGGTCCTGGACGGCGGCACTACCACCCTACTGCCCACCTCCGCCATGGCCGACCTATCGCCCTCCGAGAAGACGGCCCTGGCGGTTAACCGACGCGTCCAGGCCCAAAACGCCGCCCCGGACGACGGCACTTTCCCCGTCTTCGTGCGCCAGGGCTACGACATCAAGGTCCTGGCCGACGGGTTCACCACTGATACCGCGACGGGGCTGATCTTCAAGGACCTGGCCCTGGGCGACACGTCCGCCCCTTACCCGGAGGATGGCCAGGAGGTGGTCTTTGATTACACAGCCTACAACGAGTCCGGCTCCCGCATCGATTCCTCGGCCAGCAAGGGCCGCCCCGCCCGGGTCCGCCTGGGCATTGGCGGTCTGATCCCGGGCTTTGAGCTGGGCATCCGGTCCATGCGCCCGGGTGGGGCCCGGCGGCTGGTGGTCCCGCCCGACCTCGGCCCGCCGGTCGGCCCGCAAACCTTTTTCTCCGCCAAACAATGCGAGGTGTTTGACGTCCAGCTGCGGGCGGTCAACTCCTGCAGGCGCCGTCAGGTTGCCATGTTCAGTGATGTGGTGTGTGACGAGTGAGGGGGGAAGTGGAGAGAGAGAGAGGCGGCGTGTTGAAAAAAAAAACGAAACAGAGATGATGGTCGAGGGGGTTGAAACATTCACTCTCTTGTTTCGAACGCAAAACGCCATGGCGAACGCTTCGCCGCCCACTCGCCCCTCCTTGGAGGAGGAAGCCATCGAGCCAGAGGACTGGGATCTCATCGTCCTGGGCAGCGGCTTGAGCGAGTGCTTGGTGGCGAGGTCCGTTGAACAGCAGCGTGGCTAGGATCGGTTTGCATTTTTTTCGCGTTTTTGAGCTTTTGCACTCCGTCTCTCACGCTGCCCTCCTTTACACACGCACAGTGCCGCCGCCCGGGCCGGCAAGTCCGTCCTCCAACTGGACGCCGCCCCACGCTTTGGTGGGGGGTGGGCGACGTTGAATCTTGAGGAACTGGTGGCGTGGCTGACGAGTGCGGGAGGAGCAGGCGACAGTCCTCCACTGTCAACCTCGAGCGAGAACGTCGGGGAGGAGGGGCGCCTCATCCTCCTGCCCCGCCCGCGGGCCGGCGCCTTGCCCGGCGCCTCGCTCATCCTGGGGCCCGGCGTCACCCTGGCCTCCTTGGGCCCCTCCAGGTCCTACGCCCTCGACCTGGCGCCCAGCCCCCTGTACGCGAGCGGGCCGGCCGTGGCAGCCCTGCTGGCCGCGGGCGCCGCGCCCTACGCCGAGTTCCGCCTGGCCGGGCCCGGGTGGGTGTGGGACGGGTTAGCGGGGGGACTGACCCCCGTCCCGGCGTCCCGGGCGGACGTGTTCAAGAACGGGCGGCTAGCGCTGGCGGAGAAGCGTGGGGTGATGCGCTTCCTGAGCGGGGCGGCCGCAGCGCTGGGTGGCGCTGGGGAGGGCGGCGCTGCCGCCGCTGCTGGTGGCCCGCTGTCGGACGCCCTTAACTCTGAGACCGTTCCCCTGGCCGCTACAGTCGCCGGGGCGGCCCTGCCACGCGTCGTGGCGGACGCGGTGGTGTATGCCCTGGCGGGCGCGGACGCGGACCAGGGGGCGTGGGAAGGAAGAGGAGGGTGTGCACCTCCGACCTCACCCCCTCCTCGAGAGGATAGAAAAGCTTTTCCACCTTTTCCACTCTCTTCCGTCCCGGCCCCGCCAGCCTGGTGCGCGGCTCCCCTGTCCGGCAAAGACGGGGGGCGCACACTTTCCCTGTACCTCAACTCCATGGGCCGGTACGGATGTGGCGACGGCGGCGCCGCCTTCTTGGTGCCCGTCCATGGGGCGGGCGAGCTGCCTCAGGCCTTTGCGCGCGCTGCCGCGGTCGCCGGGGGGGCGGCGGCCCTGCGGCGCACGGCCGTGGCGGTCGAGGTGGAAGGCGAGGAGGGTGAGGATGAGGAGGCACCCTCTCCCCTCTCCGCCGTCGCCGTCCATTTGGCCACCGGCCAGCGCCTGACCTGCCGGGCGCTGGTGGCGGGGGAGGAGGTGGTGGCCGGTGCGCCGCCGCGGGCGGGCGAACTGGCCTTGCTCGCGCCTTCCGCTCCCGCCGCCGCGCCGGCCGCCATCTCCCGGGCCATTATCATCCTGGATGGGCCACTGATGCCGCTGGCGGGTGAGGCTGGCGGCGCGCCCACCCCGCCCAGCAGCCCCGCCGGACTGACCACGGCCGTGCTCGTCCTCCCACCCCGCTGCCTGTCCCCGACCTACCCGCCCGCCGCGGTCCGGGGCCTGCAGGCGGGGATGCCCACGTCGGCCTGCCCGGCGGGAAAGGTCGTACTGTACCTGAGTATGCCTGCCGTCTCTGCTGCCGGCCCGCAAGCGGATTTGGAGCCAGCACTGACGGCCCTGGTACGCACGCCCTGGAACAAAGGAAAAGATGGAGAAGAGGTGGCGCCCTCCCCTCTCCCGTCCGTGTTGTTTGCTGCCTTCTACCGTGAGCCGGGGCCCGCGCCGCCAGGCTTGGCGGAGGGGATGCCGGCCAACGTGGCCCTGCTCCCTCCACCCACGGGCGCCCTCACAGCGGGCGCGGCGGCGGTGGCGGCGGCGGGGGCCGCGCTGGACAGGTTGTGGCCGGGCGGCCAGGTGAGCCTGTTTCCAGAGGTGCCGCGCGAGGTGGCAGCGCCCGCAGACAAGGAGGGGGAGATGGCTGCAATGTCCGCCCTTCCTGGTGCGTGCGATGACTCGGATGAGGAGGCGGCAGCTGCGTTGAGTGCGGCTTTGGCGGGGCTGGACGCGTAGAGAGAAGTGAGAGTGGCGTAGATGGAAAAATAGCTAAGGCCGTTTCCACAGGCTGTCTCCTGTCTTTTTCTGACGCCGCCCGCGCGCAGGTACAGGCCTCTCGCGACAACCAGGGCCAACTCGACTTCCTCTTCGGGCGAGAGGCTTTCCTAAATTCACGCAAAACACACAGAACACGCGCGCTTCTGCTGGGCAGCGCTCGTTCACACCAACAATCATTCACACACAAAATGCACGCTCTCTCTCTCCCCGTCCCCGCCCTCTCAATCCCCGTCCCATTTCACACGTGCTGCCCAGGCCACAGGCAGGTCAGGGGAATGGTGATGCCCTCAACGTCCACGGACGTCGGGATGTGGCAGACGCCAATGTTCTTGGTCCAGTTGGAGGAGAAGGGGGAAGAGAGGTGGTCCTTCAACGCGGCCAGAGGGCCCTTGCCAGTCGCCTGGCCGGCGATCACAAAGCCCATGAACGCGACCATTGCCAGGCGCCCGTTCTTGATCTCCTGTAGGCGGAGAAGAGGACAGAGGGAGAGAGGTGAGTGAGAGAAGAGACAAGAGAGAGAGTACGGTCATCGCGCTCTCGACCCAGGCCGCGTTGGCTTCTCCACTTTTCACATTGCTCTTCCTTACCTTGGTCTGCAGAGACTTGAAGTCGCCCTTGGAAAAGCCGAGCGGGTCAAATGGCCCGCCCGGGTAGCCCGGCTCTGGGTTGGGCACCCGGTTGCCCTTGAAGATGGGGTCATCGTTGACGGAGCCGTGCTTCTTCACGTCCATCCACCGGCGGACCTCCACGAAGTGCATGAGCAAAAACTCCCAGGCCAGCAGGCCGCCGTAGTTGAGCTTGCCCGTGGGCCCGCCGAAGAAGAGCGAATTGGGGACGTTCTCGGGCAGGGCGGCATTGTAGAAGAAGATGTCGGGCTTGACGATCTGGACGTGGTCGAGGTTGATGAGATGATATGGGTTGAGAGGGTGAGCGCTCAAGCGAAACGGATAAGGCGTGCGCGGGTAAGGCGTGATACATCCGCCCCGCAAGCCGCCGAACTCCCTTTCTTTGCAACTTACCTCCTGGACCAGGATGCCGGCCACGCCCAGCATGGCCCAGCGACAGTGGACCAGCTCGGCCTGGCGGTGCCTGGGATGAAAAAGTGGAGAGAAGAGGATGAAGAGGGTGAGGGTCGCGACCAAAAGAGGGTCGAGCAAATTGGCGGGGGCGGGCGCAAGGGGGTGGGCCGCACGGGGTGGCACGCACCGCCAGGCGACGCGATTGGACGCTCCGCTGGCTGGACACACCACCAAGATAAAGTGGGGTCAAGATGGAGGCGGAGGCGAGCTCTCACACAGCCGACGCGAAACAAAACAAGGGACGCTGCGGCGCGGGTCAGGTCGCGCCAAGCACCGCCGCCGCTTCTCTCTTTCCTTTGTCTCTGCAGCGCCCCCACGCGCGTGCCCGCTCACCCCACCCACCACTCTCAAACTCACCACGCCAAGGCTTTCGGGTCGGCACCCAGACACATGGGGTCGAAGCCCCTGTTGCCTGGCAGGTCGGCGGCCGCCAGGTGGGCGGGGGGGACGGCGCCTGCGAGGGAGAGAAAAAGGCGCGTCGAGGGGTTGAGAGAGCGAGCAAAAGAGCCGACCCGCTCTCGCTCTCTCTCTCTCTCTCTCTGTCTCTCCTCGCGCGCCCCGCGAGACGCGTCCACTTCAACTCACCAGGGAACCAGACAGGCTGGCCGGAGGCACGGGCCTTGACGGCGGCACGGGCGCCGGCCGGGGCGGCGGGCACGCGCGTGGAGAGGACGGCGGACATAGAGAGAAAAAAAAGTGAGAGACGAAAAACGCGAGTGTGCGGAGCAAGCGCGGTAAATGAGAGTGGTGCACTCTTTATATTTTTCAGGCGCGTCTGTCGCGGGCGATCACACACAGGCGTTTGCAGGCCGGGTGCGCCCACACGCACAAGATGGCCAACGCCTTTGCCGCCCTGGCCCTGGAGGAGAGTGAAGACGAGAAGGCGACGACTGCTGCGACCCGCGCCGACGCCGATGCTCCCCAACCTGCTCCTCCAGCAGACGCCTCCGTCACCGAGGGCTGGCTGCCCGCATCCGCCCCGCGCCGCCCACCAGCCGCACGAACGCCTGGCGCGCAAGCTCCAGCCTCCAAACTGAAGGAGCCCCTGATTTTCCTGGACCTAGAAATGACGGGCCTGGACGAACATGCCCACACCATCCTGGAACTCTCGCTCCTCGCCACGGATGGGGCCCTAAAGACCACCATGGACGGCCCGACCATCGCCATCTACCACCCGCCGGATGTGCTCTCTTCCATGAATGCGTGGAGTGCGGCGATGCACGCGCGCACAGGCCTCACAGCCCGGTGCGAGGCCTCCACCACATCCATGGCCCAGGCTGAGGAAGCGGCGATCGCGTTTGTGTGTGAGGTGATGGGGTGGTCGGGCGGCGGGCCGCCGCCAGGCGGAGGCGCTGATGATAGAGGGGACGGTGGAGAGGCGGAGGAAGGTGGTGAGGCAGGGCCAGCGACGGCGGCGGCCGCCCCCCTGACCACCCAACCACGCGCTTGCCGCCCGCGCCTGGCCACGCTCGCCGGGAATTCCGTGCACGTCGACTTGGCCTTTCTGCGCGCCCACATGCCCCGGTTGGCCGCTTGCTGCTCGCACCGCGTCGTCGACGTGTCCGGCATTGCCGAACTGGCCGCCCGCTGGTTCCCAGCGGCCTTCCACTCCCGCCCGCGCGTGCAGGTGGCGAGCAGCGGTGAGGGCGGCGGCGCGCACACGGCGGCCGCGGACGTGCGGGCCAGCCTGGCGGAGCTCAAACATTACCGGGCGACTGCGTTTAAGGAGGACAACAAGGAGGCGGGGCGGGCGGTGGCCAAGCGGTACCCGTACGGGAGCCAGGCGAAGAGGGGTGGGGGGGGGAGGCGGTAGGGTGTAGCCAAGGTTGAAAAATAGAGATCGAGGGTGTGCGCGCACACACCTCGAAAAACAAAGCACGTTCGAAGACGCCGGCGCGCCTTCCTCCTTTTGATTCGATTGGTGTGTGCCTGGACTCTCCCCACGTCGCCTCGCCCCGTCGCACGCACCAAAATTCACGCGCGCGTCGCGCGCTCACCGATGACGACCCCCGCGCCGGCGCCGCGCCGGCGCCGCCCCGCCGCCCGCGACCTCGAGGAAGACGACGCCTCCCGGGTCGCCCTGGCCTCGCTCACCCCCTCGCCCGACAAGCCGGGCGGGGGCCGGCCTGACCCGCCTGGCATCGAGGCGTCACCCTGGTTCACGGCAGGTGAGGATGAGTGGATTTTGAAAGAGTAGAAAAGTCGCATCGCGTTTGCTTGCTTGGGGGGGGGGGGCGCCTCAACCCCGCTCCCTCCTCATCCCCACGCCCGTTTTTGCACCCAGCCGCCTTCCTGACGTCCCTCCTCATCCTGGCCCTGTCCTCGCCTTTTATCGCCCTGGCGGGCCACCGGGCGCGGCTGGCGGCGGCGCCGCCCCACCTCCGCCGCCTGGCCGGGCCCGTCCTGGCCGACCTGCCCCAGTTCCAGGGCGGCCACGCGTCTCGCTTCCTGTGGGGCACGTACCGGCCCGGCCTGTACACGGGCGTCCGGGCCCGCGTGCCCCGCTCACTGCTGGCTGGGGTCATGTGGTTTGACGCGGATGGAGGGGATGGCAGCGCCCGCCCGCCCATCCGCCACCTGGCGGAAGAACGGGACGGGCTGCAAACCTTTGGCTGGCGCGTGCATGATGGCGAGTCTGGCGGCGTCCACACCGCGGTCGACGGCCGGGCCAACGTGAGCACGTCCTTTCTGAAGCGCCCCGTCAATGGCGTGTACGGCGGGGACTGGGTGGTGCGGATCAGTGTGACGGAGGCCGTGGCAGACGCCGGCGCGGACGACGTGCCACCCCCGCCGCGCGTGTCGACCCTGTTTTACTTGGCTGATGAGGACGCGCCCGGGACCCGGTGGGCCGCCGCCAACGCGCCCGTGACCGTGACGACCGCGGCGGGCGAGGATGGCAACCTCAGGCTGGGATCTTCGCCTCTCCTCCTAGCCACGGGCCGGTCCGCGCCCGTCGGGCGGTGGGCGCTGCACGCGGTGGAGAGTGGCGGGTCTCATCTCTCCATCCGCCCGGCCCGCGCTTTCACCCCACACTTCCACAACCTGTCGTCGCTGGCCTCCGCCCTGCTGGAGCCGCCCTTGCCGGAGGCACACGGGCATGGCAGCAAACGGCGTGGCGGTGACGCCTCGTCGTCCGCCCGCCCCGCCGTTGTCGAGCTGGTGGATGGTGAGGCGGGGGGAGAAGGGGGAGCCGAGCGGGCCGGCAACGCCGCTTTTTTCCAGGTCACGGGGACTGCGCCGTTTTCGGTGGACTTCGTGTTCACGCCGGGGCTGAGCGGCGACGAGGCTGAGCCTGCTGATGGGGGTGTGCCAGACACGCCCTCCCCCCCGACGGGCTGGGTCGCCAAGGCCAAGGCCGCCTGGCGAGCCGAGACGGGCGGGCCGGGGCGGATCTCTGGGGGCAGCCCGGCGCCCGGGTTTTCAAGCCACCCCTCGAACGAAGATCTCCCTTCCCGCCTGGCCGCCCTGTCCGGCGCCGCCCTGACCGCCGCCCTCACCGCCCAGGAAGCCGCCTTTGACGCCCGATTTGAGGCGGCGTTTGGGGCGGGCGTCCGGGCGGGCGCGGCCGGGCTGTCGGCGGCGGGCGTGGAACCCACGGTCGCCCTGTCCAGGGCCGCCCTGGCCAACCTGTTGGGCGGCCTCGGCTTTTTCCACGGCCGCCCCCTGGTGCGCATTCCTGGCCGCACCCGCCCGTCCTCGTCCCATCCCTCTGCCCCCGCCGCCAGTGAGGGCCCGCCCTCCACCCTGTTCAGCGCCGTCCCCGCCCGTGCCTTCTTCCCGCGCGGGTTCCTGTGGGATGAGGGTTTCCACCACCTGCTCCTGGGCCGCTGGTCGCCCGCCCTGTCCCGGGATGCCCTGGCCCACTGGCTGGACCTGGTCTCCACCTCCGGCTGGATCGCCCGGGAACAGATCCTGGGCGATGAGGCCCGGGCCCGGGTGCCGCCCGAGTTCCTGGCCCAAGACCCGGCGGGCGCCAACCCGCCGACGCTGCTGCTGCCCCTTGCCGCCATGGCGCGCCGGGTGGTGGCCGGGGAGGGTGGCGGTGCCGAGGCGCTGGCCGATGAGGCCGCCTTCCTGGCTGCCGCCTTCCCGCGCGTCTCGGCCTGGGTGGACTGGTTCTTGAGCACGCAGGCCGCGGCGGGCGGGCCGGCGGACGCGTTCGCGTGGCGTGGGCGGGACGCGGGCGCTGGGGGCGGGCGCGAGCTCAACCCAAAGACCCTGACGTCCGGCCTGGATGACTACCCCCGCCCCTCCCACCCGGGCCCCGGTGAACGCCACGTAGATGTCCTGTGCTGGGCGGCGCTGGCGGCCCGGGCGGCGGCGGCGGTGGGCAGGGCGGGCGGTGGCGGGGCAAAGGACGCGGCCGTCGTGCGCTTTGAGGCGGCCGCAGCCAGGTTGGGCGCCCCGACCCACCTGGCCGCCCTGCACTGGGACGCCGCCTCCTCCTCCTTTGCGGACTGGGGCATGCACACAGATGACCTGGCCCTGCGCTGGCATGGCGTGCGGGATGAGGGCGGGCAGGTCGTCAACCGGGTCCTGCTGCGGGCGCCGACGGTGGGCGGCGCGCCGGCGGGCGACGTGCCTGCCGACGGAGCGGGCAGCACCACCGCTGCCGAGGCCGCCTCTTCCTCGCCAGCCCCGCCCAGCCCGTCCTTTGTGCGCCACTTTGGGTACGTCTCCCTGTTCCCGGTGCTCATGCGGCTGCTGCCAGCCGACTCCCCGCACCTGGGCGCGACCCTGGCGCGGATGGGCGACCGGGAGGCCGGCCTGCTCTCCCCTGCCGGCCTGTCCTCTCTCGCCAGGGCCTCCACCTTCCGGGACGCCCGCAACACGGAGCACGACGCGCCCTACTGGCGAGGGGCGGCCTGGCCACCCCTGAACTACCTGGCCCTCTCAGCGTTGGATCACTACGCGCGCCTGACCGGGCCGCACGCCGAGACAGCGGCGTCACTGAGGGATGAGGTGCGGGCGGCCTTTGTTGGGAATGTGGTTGCCCAGGCCGGTGCCGGCCGGGGCGTGTGCGATGTGTGGGAACGGTACAGCGGGGGAGAGGACGGGGGCGGGATGGGGCCCCGTCCTTTCACGGGGTGGGGGTCGCTGGTCGTGCTGGCGGCGGCGGGGGTGTACTTTGAGATTTGAAAAACAAAAACTGAAAAATGAGGAAGGAAAGACGAGGACACGTGCCCCGAACGTCTTCCATAATTTTTACAGTGACATCTCTTACTCCTTGGCGTCCGGCGTCGAGCACCGCGCCAGGGAGAAAGAGCCCTGCCCGCCCAACTCAAAGGAGGAGGTCAGGGAAATGTAGAGCGCGCGCGTGGCGAGCGTGTCGCCGTCGACGGCTGCCTGGGCACTACGCAAGGCCGGCGCGACGACTGGGCAGCACCTGCGGGCGGCGCTCTTGAACCACATGCGATCTCCCACAGGGACCACGCCGTCACCAGCCGTGGCAGCGCAGGGGATGGCCGCCTCCTGCAGCCCCGCCACAAAGGCGTCGGCTAGGGACGACACGTTGGCGCGCAGGGGCACGCCCGGGGCGCCCACCCGGCCCACAAACGCGGTCGGTGCTTCGCGCAGGGCCAGCCCAAAGGCAGCCCCTAAGTTGACTGCCGGCGAGGCCTCGCCCTCCGCCGCCCCTTCCACGGTCGCATTGGCGGAAGAGGCGACGACCTTGCCGACGGCGGTGGCCAGGGCGTCCGTCTTGCCGGCCGCAGAGGCGGCAATGAACCCGTCGGCTAAGGCTTGGAGACTGCCGGTCGCAGCCGCCGCGCCCAGCTCGCCAGCCGAGAACACGTCGACGTCCGAGGAGCGGGCCACCGTCGACACGCCGGCCGCGGCTTTGCCGTCGTAGGACACTGCCGCATCGCCCACCGTGCCGGACGTGCCGGGCGAGGCGGCGGCCGCGGCGTCGACCGCAGCCTTCTGGTCCTTCGACTCGGCGAGCACTGCTTTCGAGGGCTTGGCAGCCAGGCGGTTGGTCTCAGCAATTTGGGGCTCGTTCTTCAAGTAGTCCAGCACGCGGTTGACGCCCACCTTGGTAGAGTTGTACGCGCGGTTGACGCCCACCTTGGTGGAGTTGTACAGCTCCTTGGCTTCCGTGGCGACGGCGGAGGTCTGTGTGAGAATGGAGAGAGGGTGAGAGGTTGAAGCAAGAAGATGGCGCACACGCTTGTTGGTGCGCGAGCGGCCAATCTTTCGGTCCATTTGGTACCACCGCTGCATAGTACATCCAGCAAAACCTCGGTCTACAGTGTCAGGCACGCCAATCAGAGGCGGGCGGGTGCGAACTTTGCATGCATCAATTGGTGGCAGCGCAACTCCATTCTGTAGAGCGATCTGGCAAACAACAATGGGGTCGCCGCCGCGCGTGCCGCACTGCGACGTCCAGGGACGAGCGCCAGACGCCCCTCTATTCTGTACCCACCAGGTTGGACGCCTTGTCGATCCCGATCCGCGTCTTCTCGATGGCCGTGTCAAGCTTTTCCAGCGCGGCAGGGCCGGCGGTCGGGGTGGGGGTTGCCGCGGCCGCGGCCTCCTGCGCGGAGGCGACGTTCGCCAGGACCAGGACCGCAGCGATGGCCAGGACGGCCCGCCGGGCGGAGAAGAGCATGGCGTGAGGTGGGGCGTGAGCGAGAGGAGGATCGCGATGAACGAAAAAAAAAGGGGCAGTGAAAGCAGATCATTTTTCGACATGCTCTCTCTCTCAGAGTTTTTTTGTCACGTCTCTTTACACTTGCCACCATAAAAGCGTTGGCAAGAGGGCTGAGACGGCACACACACACACACATACTCATGCACGCACACACGTATTCTCCCCCCCACCCCCCCACCCCACCCCCCCCAAAAAACAACTCCCTCTCTTTCACAGTTTTCTCTCTTTCACACCTCGAGGCATGAAGGCCGGCCGGCCACAGCTGGGATGGTTCAGCATCTCTCTCACGACACCAGCGTGCACGCCTTCCCGCCGACCGTCACCGCCGTCGGCTTCATCGCGGAGCTCGACCCCGTCGCCGTCAGGCCCAGCGTCGCGGTCTGGCCGCCCAGGGCCTGCCAGGACTCGGAGACCTGCCCCTTGAGCACGCCGCCGGAGGGGGCGGCGGGCTTCCAGTTCCAGGCCGACCCGACGGAGGTCAGGCCCGGGATCTGGAGGGCCACCTCGTACGGGACGGACACCCGGGTCGCGGAATTGATGGCCACGTTGATGGTGGCGCCATAGCCGCCGCCCCCCGACGCGTACGTGGCGGCCGTCACCCTGGCGGTGCAGGAGCCGGGCGGGCCGGCCGGGACGGAGGGCGGGGGAGGCGGGGGCGGGGGCGGCACCCCACCGCCACCGCCACCGCCGCCCGAGGGCGGGGGCGGCGGCGGGTTGGGCAAGGGTTGCGGGGAGGGGACCGACCCCACGCCCGGCGCCGTCCCGGACACGCCCGGCACGGTCTGGTACCAGGGCTTCAGGAAGGACATGTCCGTCAGCAGGGCGATCTTGTTCCAGTTGATGGACGTCCAGTCGTCCTGGACGAGGCCGCCTGTGAATGGAGAGAGAGACAGAAGCGGGTGAAGAAGGGTGGTGGGGATGGATGGAGAGGGAACAAAAACCTGCTCTTTCTCTCCCTTCTTACCGGTGTCGCCCGAGTTGGCGTTCCAGTCCCACCACAGCATGTTGGGCATGGCGTTGTGGCCGGCCGTGCCGGCGGTCATGTAGCGCGCGAAATCACGCAGCATCTTCAAATCCTCCGCATTCATTTTGGAGCCCGTCTCCCCAAACACGACAGGGAAGGTGACGCACTCGCCGCCAGCCGCAGGGCAGAAGCCCTTCTTGGTCAGGGTCCCGAACGAGTTATCCAGGCGGCTGAACAGGCCAGGCGCGTTGACGACCTCCGGCTCGTGGTGCGTGGAGACAGAGGGCGGGTAGATGTGCGGGGCGATGACAATGTTGCGGAGGTAAGGCTTGCCCATCATCTTTTCGAAAAAGGGGCGCGCCGACTCGACGCCGCCCGCAGCCACGACCGCGTTGTCCGTCGCGAACCCGTCGCCCCAGTTCATGGCGACCGTGCCCAGTTGGCCCGCCCCCTCCAGCAACAGCAGGGCGGACGGGTGGACGGAGTGGATGGCGTCCATGGCCTGCTCATAGTACGTCGCCATCCCCACCCCTTTGGGCCCGGTCTGCCACTTGATGCCCCGCGAGTCGGGCTCGTTGATGATGTCCAGCATCACCCGGTTGCGCATGACCGGGTCGGCCGCAATGTCGCGGGCCAATTCCTTCCAGGACTGGACCCACTTGGGGGTGTCGTCCAGGATCTGCGACGAAGAACAAAGGGGGGAATGGTGATGAATGATGAGAGCAGCACGACGCCTTTTGGATGGGGTCGGGAAAGTGGTGTCCATCTCCCGATACGCGCGCCCCCCTGCGTTTCCCAGTCCACTCTATGCTTCCATTCTCTCCTTCCTTACCAGGGTGTCGTACGCCATGTGGTCGTCGATGACGACGTAGAAGCCGTTGGCCGCCAACCACTTGCACACCCACAGGAAGCGGGTGCGAACGGACTCCATGGGGATGTAGTCATTGCAGACACCCGATGAGGGGCCGGCGGGGACGCGGAGGCGGGGCGGGGCGGACCCTGCCGGCAGGGTGATGCCGGGCGGGGTGACGGCTCGGGCCATGGACGCGGAGGAGACGGACCCGGAGGCGCAGGTCGAGTATTTCGGGTCACGCGGCGCCATCGTGAACTCTTTAAAGGAGAACGGCAGGCGGATCGTGTTGAAGCCAAGGAGCTTGATGCGCCAGGCGACGGTGGCGAAATCGGCGACGATCGGGTTCTGGACGTTGCCCCACAGGCCGTCGACGACTGAAAGAAGAGAGATGAAAAAAAAAAAAAGAGGGGGTGAGGGGGGGGGAGACAAAGAGAGGGGGGGAGTGGTAGAGGAGGTTGAGGGCTCCTCCCCCTCCCTGTCTCTCTCGGCCTATTCTCTTTCCTCGTCCTGCCACTCACTCGTCTGCCCGTTTTCAAAGCCAAACCAGTTGACGCCCGCAAGGGTCAGGGGCGCCCCGTCCACGCCAATGAATTGGAAGCCGCGCGTGGAGACGGGCCGCTCGGTCGCCCACGACTGCGAGACGCCCAGGTCGGCCAGGATGTGGTCGGGCGCCAGGGGCGGCACGGGCGCGGCCGGGTCGGGCGCCAGGGCCAGGGTGCACGCTTTCCCGTTCAGGCGGATGGAGTGCGGCATGAAGTCGGCGGACGTCGCGTTGACCTGGTAGCCGACGTGCGTGACGGTCCCAGGCACCGTCGCACCCCAGGGGCCTGCCACGGTGAAGGAGGTGGATTCGGGCGTGGACTCGCTGACCGCCATGTTGTACGCCCAGGCGAACTTGTTGTTGGGAGGCATGTCGACGGTCAGGGTCCAGCCGGGCTGAGGGTGTGAGGGGCGAGATAGAGATGGACGGGACGAGAAGTGAGGGTGGTGGTGGTGGTGGTTTTTTTCCCTCTGCGGCGAGACCCTTTTGTCTCTTTTGCCGTGCCCCGCCGCAACGGCCCGCTGCCCGCCTCCACCCACGCCATTTGTGTAACCTAAATCCAGGTCTACGAGATGGTGTAGGCGGCAGCCATAGTAGCGGCGGCGTTCGCCGGTAGCGGGCGACAAACTGAAAAAAAAAATCAGCCGGTCCAAGAAAAATAAAAAAGCAATCTCTCGCACCTGCAACGCCTCGTCCGACAGCACCGCCAGGTCGATCATGCCCCGGAATGTGGTGGCCACGGGCGAGACCGTCGGCTCCGCCGCCGCGTCCGCCGCCGCGTGCGCCCACATGGTCATGGGCGAGATGGTGACGGCGCAGCCGGTGAGGCCGCCGGACGAGGAGACGGGCGCGGCCGCAGGGGCGGCGGCAGCCTGCTCGGCCAGGCTTTGGGCGGCCACCACGGCAGCCAAGGCCGTCAGGGCGCCCGCCAGGGTGAGAGAGCGGGACATGACTATTGTTTCGCGGGGTCACACAGGCACGCACACGCAGGGGGGGACGTGGGGCTGTGCGGGAGGGGAGCGGAGAGAGTGAGACCGCGCGTTTTTCGCTCCATGCGCGCCGTTGCTTGTCTCCGCGCGCACCCGCCCCCCGCTCGGGCACCACCTCGCCCACCCGCCCCCATGCCAGGGTATGAAAGGAGGGCGGGGAGTGGAGCCATGTGCGCAGGCAGGGGGCGGGGACGTTCACAGTGGGATCGAGACGCACCAGGACTTGTTGTTGCAGAGTGTGAGCATGCTCTCAACCTTCTCCTCCCCTCCACTGGCACTTTTCTCTCTCTTTTCTTCATGCGAGCGCCGCGTGTGCCTCACGGCACATACTGCCCCTCCTCTTCAAACTCAAACTGTAGAGTCGCCCCCTCTCCACCCTTTCAAAAAAAATGTGGGGGTTGTGGGTCCCCCTCAAAAAGTTTCTCTCTTATATTGTGTCAACTCACACACCCCATCCACCACTCTCCGCGCTCTCGACAGTCTCCGCCACGGGCGGCGCCGCATGGGCGTGCGACGCCGGCGCGGCGGCAGCCGCCCCACCGCTCCCATCCAGCTTGATGGGGTGAAAGCCGGCCGGCCCCGGCGACGGCGCCCAGGCGTGCGGGTGCGCAAAGGCGGGGGCGGGAGCGGGCCGGACCACTGGCGCGCCCAGCAGCGGGGAGGCGTGCGGGGCCGGGGCGCCCGAGCCGCCCGGGCCGACGGCCGCCCCGCCCAGTGGGTTCAGGCGCAGGCGGGGCGAGGGCGCAGGTGCGTGGGCGGGCCCCAGGTTGGCCCCGCTGCTGGCTGGGGCTTTCACGGCGGCCTTGGGCGGGGTGGGGGTCGGCGCGGCAGACGCGGCGCAGCCACCAAACAGCGAGAGCAGGGCGAGGAACGCGGTGGAGGAGCGCATGGAAGTTTCCTTTTTTTTGACGTGTCACGTACCCTGGAGCGTGCCTTCTTTTCTGTGGTGTGTGGTGTCCTGGAGGAAGGAGAGTGAGAGGGGCCCGGACGAGGCGACTGCGCAGCCTTGGACACGGAGGCCATGCGCGCCTCTGTCTCTTTTTTGTTTTGCCAAGTCTGCGCGCAGTTGGATCCACTCCAATCACAACGCGTTGGCGAGGCAAAGAATATTGACTCGGAAATGTGTGGTGTGAAAGGAGAGCGTGAGAAAGGGCGAGACGGACGGACCTGGGGTGTGTCGGCGAGAAAGAAAGGAGAAGAAGAGGAGTGCCTTGCCAGGGCGCTCGCTCGCCCGCGCTCTCCATTTTCTCTCTCTTCTCAACCTGCGCCCCTTCAACTCTCCCCTCCTCCGCCCTTGGCCACGGACACGCGTCCCTCCCTCCTCCGCGCGTGACACAGCCATGCCGCCTCCTCGCTACAAGGTGAGGCAAATGAGAGCCGCTGAAAGCCATCAAGGAGAGAAGACAGGGAGGCCCCGGAAAGCGCACTGGTCAACCCACCTCTCTCTCCAGCCCGCGCGCCCGCTTTTGACCTCTCCTCCCCTCCCCGCCCCCCCCCCCAAGGCCCTCCTCCCGACGCTGGCCGCCGCCGCCCTACTCGCCTGCAAGTCGGCCGTCTCGGCGGCCCGCCCTGGCCCAGCCGTCGTGGAGGGGTGGGCAGGCAGCCAACTGGTGAGTGGCATGGAGGCGGAGGAGAGAAGAGAGAGGGGCAGGGCCCCGCCGCGCGCGCGCGCGTGCGAGTCCTCTCCTTATTTCCAAACCGACGGAGCCGCCCCGGCCCTCACGACCCTCTCTCTACACAGCCCCCCGCCGCCATTTCCCTGAGCGCCCCACCGCCCACCCCGTCCGCCGCGCCGGCCATCCGGGTCGCCCCCGGCGGAACCCACCTCCTCGCCCCAGGCGCCCCGGACAACGCCCCCCCACTCTACCTGACCGGCCTCAACTGGTTTGGCTTCGAGAACGGGCACACCTTTTTTGACGGCCTGTGGGCGGGCGAGTCCGCCCTGACCCGGGACTTTGAGGTCGTCGCCTGGCGGATCCGCCTGCTCGGCTTCAATGCCATTCGCGTCCCCTTTTCCTTTCCTGATTTAGATGCGCCGCCCTCCAACATTTCGGCCTCGCCCTGCACGGCGACGACCGTGGAGTCCGTGGCGGCCTCTGTGGCGCGGGCTGGGTGGGGCGGGCTGGGCGGTGGGGTGGTGGTTCCGGCGCTGGTGAGGAAGAGAGAGGAGGGAGAAGGGGAGGGAGAAAGGGGTACTGTTCGACCAAGGCCCCCCCCCCTTTTTGTTTTCCCTCATTTCCTCTTTCACACACCCACACCAGTTTGACGACTACCGCCCGCTCGGCCCGTCCACCCCTTCCACCCCGTGCAACACCGCTGCCCCCACCGACTCCTCCCGGACCCGCTTCCTCTGGGCGCTGAGCACGCTGGCCCGGGCGGGCTTTTACCTGGTGCTGGACAACCACCTGCAGTATGACAAGACGCTGGTCGAGGCGCCGGACGCCTGGGTGGCCGCCTGGGCGGACCTGGCGGCCCAGCTGGCGGCTGACCCGGTGCTGGCTCCCGTCACCATGCTGGACCTGGCCAACGAGCCGGACTGCCTGGGGCTGGGGTGGGGCCCGTCCCCGACGGCGCCCACCAGCAAGGCCGGCGACGCCTTCCCGGGCATGGCGACCATGTACCACCGGGCCGCGGCGGCCGTCCACGCCGCCCACCCGGCCGCCCTGGTCATCATTGAGGGGACGGGCCAGGTGAGCGCGGGCTTGGCCAACAATTGGGGTGACGGGTACGCGACTGAGCCGGCGGCGGGCGGCGACGTGAGTGCGGCCGCCTTTTTCAACGCGGCAGGCACCGCTGCGTACGCGGCCAACCTCGTCCTCGGGCCCCATCTCTACCCGTCCTCGATCTCCCAGCGGGCGGCCGGGGCGGGGGACGGCGGGCCGGCCGGGCTGGCGTCCCGCCTAGACACCTCCTTTGGCCGCCTGACCATGCTGCCCGGCTTCTGTGCCGCCGGCGGCGGTGACGCGCCCCAAACCACCGCCTGCCGCGCGTACCCGTGGCTGGTTGGGGAGGTCGGCGCCCGGGCCGTGGCCGACGCCGGGGACAGCCCCTTTTTAGAGGCGTTGGCTGACTATGCGGGCCGCCCCACCCCGCCCCCGGCCTTTGGCGGTGGCACCGCGGCCCAGCCGGACGCCGCCGGCCTGGCCCTGTCCCCCTCCACCCATGCGCCTGCAGGTGGCCTCTTCTGGTGGTCCTGGAACGCCAATTCGGGCGACACGGGCGGCCTGGTGGGCGAGGACTGGGCGGCCGTGGATTGGGCCAAGATTGACTGGTTGAAGGCGGCAGCGGGCCTGGTGCCGTGGGCGGACGGTGTTGTGAGTAGGGGCGGGGGCGGCGAGGGTGGTGAGCCGGCCGCACCGACGCCGACGGTGCCACCCCCGCTCCCGACCCCGCCCGCCGACCTGACGGCGGCCCTGGCGTGGCTGGCCGAGTCCGCGGTGGGTACGGCACCCGGGGCGTCTCCCCTACCCGGCCTGCCCCTCCTGCAAGCCCTGGCGGAGGCGCCAGGAGTACCGGGCGGCGGCGCGGGGTCGCCCGCCCCCTCCCCTTCCCCACCGCCCGGCCCAGGCGCCGCCCTGGCGGCCCGCCTCGCCACCGCCGCGGCCTTGCCCCTATCCACCGCAGTCACCCTGCTGGCCACCTATGCTATCAACCTCCTGGCGACGGCGGGCGGGCTGGCCGGCCCCGGGAGGGCGCCCGGCGCGCCCCCGCCCTACGTCTGCCTGGCTGTCGCGGGCACCCGCCCAGGCCGCAACGGCACCCGCGTCGACCTGGCCCTGGCCGCCTCCGCCGAGGTGTGTGCGCCGTACCTCATTGAGGTCGCCTCCCCGGCCTACGCGGCTGCGGCCTGGGCCTGGAATTGGAGGCCGCTGCTGGAAGCCGGCGGCGGCGGGGCGGTCGGGCCTGGCGGGCGCGTGACTGGCGTGGCTGCCGGGGCGTGGCAGGGCCTAGGCCCCGCCCAGACTGCGGCCGGCGTGGCGGTGGAGGTGGTGCTGGATGGTGGGGGGGATGCTTACCCGACCGCGGTCGCGGTGAATGGGGTGCCGTGTGCGGTGGTGTGGGCGTAAGAAGTGGGAGGCCGTGTATTTTTATTTTTATCAAGTATTGATTGAGGTTGAGAAAAAAAAAAAACGCACATCGTGTGTGAATGTTCGGGCCAGCGCGACGCCTCCTCGCTCGCCTACCTGACATGACGACGGCGCGAAGCTTTCACAGCATCGCCATGCCTGTGCTCACCTCCCACGCTGCCCGTGTCGGAAGCCGTGATACGGCCTCCGCCCGGCGCCTCCTCGCATCAGCCGCGCTCCGCCCGTCGTCGGTGGCGGCTCGCAAGCCGCACGTGCCGTCGCCGTCTGGGCTGGCCGGCCCCTGCGACTGCGGCAACTGCGGAGTATGGGGCAGGGCGAAGGCTGGCCTGCCTCGCGCCCTGACCACGGTCGCGCGCGCAGCCCCCGCTGGCAAAACGACGACAAAAACCAAGCCCCCGACCTGGCCGCCCCGCCCGCCGGCCGACCCGCGCCTGCCGGTTGCTGTCCTGTCGGGCTTCCTAGGGGCGGGCAAGACGACGGTCCTGAACGCGCTGCTGGCGTCGGCGGGCGCATCCAGGGTCAAGGTCATCGTCAATGATGTCGGGGCGGTGAACGTGGACGCGGGCATCGTCCAGGCAGCGGCGGCGGCGGGCGCGCCGGCCACCCTCGAAGTCGTGGGCCTGACCGACGGGTGCGTCTGCTGCTCCCTGCTCGCCGACCTGGTGGCCGCCCTGCGGTCCACCGCCCTAGCCGACGCGGCCACACGCGAGGCAGGTGCCCCGCCACCCTACGCCTACGTCCTCGTCGAATCCACGGGCGTCTCGGACCCGTCCGCCGTCGCGGCGGCACTGCGGGGTGAGCTCTGGTGGGAGGAGGAGGAGGAGGAGGAGGAAGGGGCACCCCCCTCCTCACCCTCCCCCACCTTCCCGGCCCGCCTGGCGTCCATGGTGACGGTCGTAGATGCGAACACCTTTGTGGGCGGGGTGGGTGGCGACCTGGATGCGGCCGGGGCGGCGGCGGACAGGAGGGGCGAGGGGGGCGAGGGGGGTGAGGGTGAGGATGATGATGATGCGGGCGCGTCCATTGCTGACCTCCTGGCCGCCCAGGTGGAAGGCGCGGACGTCGTCGTCATCTCCCGGGCCGATATCGCGTCTGAAGCCGACCTAGCTGCCACGCGGGCCCTTGTTGCCGAGCTGAACCCGGGCGCAGATGTGGTGGTGTCCGGCCTGGGCAGCCCCCCCTTGCCAGCCGCCCTGCTCGCGCCGGGCGGGCGCGCGCGGGCGGGCTGGGCGGCCCGCCTGGACGCGGTGGCGGAGGCCAAGCACGAGCACGAGCACAAGCACCGCGACCATGACCACCGCCACCATGATCACCACGACCACCACGACCACCACGACCACCACAAGCCGGCGGCGCCGGCCCATGGCGGCATCTCCTCCTTTGTCTTCACCGCGCCCGGCATCCCCTTCCACCCGGCCCGCCTCCTGGCCGCCCTGGAGGCCGAGGCCCCCTGGCGGGGCGTGCTCCGGTCCAAGGGCTGGTTCTGGTTGGCGTCCCGCCCGGACCAGGCCGGCCTGTGGCAGGCGGCGGGCGGCGGGTGGCGGGGTGAGGGGGCGGGCGCGTGGGGTTGTGAGGATGGAGAGGGCGGCGCCGAGGCGGGCCCGGGGGGCGCGCCTGGGCAGCGCCTCGTCTTCATCGGGGGCAGCGGCATGGACCGGGGCGCCATTGAGGCTGCTCTTACAGGGGCTTTTTTGAATGCAGAGGAACTGGCCGACAGGGGTGGGTGGGGTGCGCTAAAGGATGAGCTGCCGGCGTGGGTGGACGTGGATGAGGAGGAATGAGAATGGAGGAGAGGTTGAATCACCGACTTGATTGAAACACTCTCTCGAATATAAAAGAGGCCCGCCTGTTGCGCCCGGCTCCCTGCCCCACCGTGGATCACCGCCTCTCATCAACGCCCCACGGTTGCCTGCGCGCGCGAGTTTGATTGCATTCTCACCACTGAAAAAAAAAACATGCGCCGCGCCGCCGTCGCCCTGCTCGCCCGGGCGAACCGCGGCGGCGCCCCCACGGCCGCCTCCACGCCCACCCCTGCCGGCGCCGCCCTGTCCACCTCGGCAGCATGTCGCAGCGACAACTCCGCCACCTCGGCTCCCATCCATATCTCGGATGAGCCGTTCTGCCGGGCCCGGTCCATGATGCCGCTGGGCCCCCGCATCCCGACCGCCTCGCCCGACGCGTGGGTGGCGCCCAGCGCGATCGTCGTGGGCGACGTCGATCTGTATGACCAGGTGCGCAGGGGAGATTGTGTGTGTGAGAGAGAGAGAGTGAGCGTGGCTTCCCGCTGCGCGTGTGCCCTGAGCCGCGTGGAGGTGGTGGAGGCAGAGGCTGGGCGAGAGGGAGAGCAGCGGCGACTTACGCCCTGCTGCCCAAACCTCCCCCACAACCTCACTCCGCTCCTTCTCCTTCCAGGTCTCCGTCTGGCACGGTGCCGTCCTCCGGGGCGACCTCAACCACATCCGCGTGGGCGCCGGATCGACCATCCTGGACCGGGCCGTCCTGCACGCGGCCCGGTCCTCGCCGACCGGCCTGCCCGCCTCGACGGTGGTGGGCAAGGGCGTGACCGTCGGCGAGCGCTGCCTGCTCCGGTCCGCGACGGTCGGTGATTCGTCCGTCCTGGGCGACGGCTGCATCCTCATGGAGGGCTCGGTGGTGGGCGCGTCCTCCGTCCTCGCACCGGGCACCGTCCTCCCGCCCGGGCGGGCGGTCCCGGACGGCGAGCTGTGGGCAGGCGTGCCGGCCTCCCACGTCCGCCCCCTGACCGGTGATGAAAAGGCGGCCCTGCCGGCGCTGGCGGCGGGGTATGCCCGCCTGGCCGCCGGCGCAGCCGCGGAGGAATTGCCCGCGGGCGGATTCATCTACCGGGACGCGGAACGGGTGCGGGAGGTGCTGGCAGAGGCGGCCAAGGCGGCGGGCAAGTGATGGGTGTGGAAGGTGTGTGGGGGTGGGGGGGGTGGGGGCGTGAGGGATGAGGAGAGGGGTTGGAAATATATAACAAGACAAATATTTTCAATCGTACGGGTTGGCCATCAGGTTGCCCTGCAACCCCAAGTCCGTCACCCGGGACGCTCCCGCCGCGTCCAGCTGCTTGACCCCGCCAATGCCCAGGCCCTTTGGGATTTTGAGGCCGCCCACGCGCGTGCGCTTGAGCGCGACCACGTCGTGGCCCGCCGCCTCCGCCAGGCGGCGCACCTCCCGGTTGCGCCCCTCCGAGATGACGACCCGGATGCGCCGCCGGGACAGCGGGTCGCCCGGGATGATGGCGGGCGCGAAGACGGCGACGGGCGCGACGGCCACCCCGTCCAACTCCGACCCGCCCGCGATCGCGTCCAGGTCAGCCCGGGTGGGCGGGCGGGCCAGGGTCACCAGGTACTCCTTGGTCAGCCCGCTCGCCGGGTGGGCGACCGCCTGGGCCCAGGCGCCGTCATTGGTCACCAGGATCAGGCCCGTCGACGCGGCGTCCAGGCGCCCGACCGTGTACAGGCGGGGCGGGGTGGGCGGCGGCGTCGCCGACCCGGGCGGCGGCGTGTGGCGGGTCCGCCACACGCTCAACCATTTTGATAACAAGTCGGTCACCAGCTTGGGGCGGCGCCCGTCGGGCCGGCCCCGGGCCAGCCCGGGCGCGTCGGCCGAGCACAGGTAGCCTTTGGGCTTGTGGATGGCGAAATAGATAGGGTCGGCCGGGCGGGAGGTGGCCAAGGGCGGGCCGCCGTCCAGGCGGATGGTCGCCGTCGCGGGCGTGACCAGGGTGCCCGGCGCGGACACCAGCTGCCCGTCCACGCTGACCCGGCCCTCGCTGATGAGGGCCTCGCACGCCCGCCGGGAGGCCACCCCGGCCCCCGCCATGACCTTGGCCAGGCGTTGCGGGGTGGACGGCGAGAGGCGGGGCAGGCCCGGGACCGGGCCCGTCGGGTTGAGCTTGGCTGGCGACAGGCCGCCGCGCCCGCCGCGCCCGCCGCCGCGCCCGCCGCCGCGCCCGCCGCCACCGCCACGCCCGCCACGCCCGCCGCTGCCGCGACCGGACTGTGAGGATGGCGACGCGGCAGCCGACCGGTCGGCCCGGTCATCGCCGAAGCCGGTGGGGCCGGCAGTGCGAGGCCGCGGGGTGGCGGCCGCGGCGGCGGCGGCGGCGGCATGCGGCGGGGCGGGGCAGGCGCCGGGGAGCCGGCGAGGGGGGAGCGCCCGGGGCTTCAAGACCAGCGGCAGCAAGGATGGACGGAGCATCGACGTGCCTGCCATGGATGGTGTGTTGTGAAGCAGCTGGGGCACGCCGTGCGTGGAGAGATGAATGAAGAAGTGGGGGGGGGGGGGGAAAAAGGCGAGCGTGCTGGCCAAAAATTCTGACACTCTCCTATTTACCTCGCGTCCCCTCATCCGGCAAGCCGCCGTCACTACCCGTCACCACACCCCTTTCGACACGCACGAGAGCCACAGAAGTTGACTTTTCCTCTCTGCGCGGCCCTCACACCGCGCACCGGGCCCCGGTTGGGCACCGCAAACTTTGCTCGCATCAAATGCCCGCCCGCCGCACACGCCTGGCCAGCGCCGGCAACACCGCCGCGGCTGCCGCCGCCGCAGCGGCAGCCTTGCTGGCCTCGATCTCCGTCACACCTCGGGCCGAGGTATGGAGGAGCGTGGACAGCCGCCGCCGCGCCCGGAAAGCGGCGGCAGCACAAACCGAAGCTGCGGCCGCGCCCTCGCCCTACACGCCAGCCCGCCAGCCGACTGGCCGCACCGCGTCTCACTCTCTCCAGGCGACCCCGCCCTCACCGCCCACCATCGGCTCCGCCGCCAACGACCATGATGATGATGACGCTTCTCTCGACTCCCTCGACCTTTCCTCCCCTCCACCCCTGGGTCTCCCCTCCGCCGCGCCCGCCGACCTGCCGACCGACGTGCTGCTCGCCCTCCTCGCCCCCCTCTCTTTTCACGACCGGGTCGCGTGCCAGGCCGTGTGCACGCGGTGGCGGGACGTGCTCAGCACGGACGACGGCGGCGCGGGCGCGTGGCCGGTGGTCGTCGTGGACGCCAACGCCCTGGCGGCGGCCGGGCGGCGGGAGGCAGCGCGCGCTGCTGCTGGTGGGGGGTGGGGTGGACGTCTGGCGGCGGCCGACCCGTCGGGCGAGGAAGAGGATGGTGATGATGATGGCGAGCTCGAGTCGGAGGACGACGATGAGGATGACGCCCGGGCCGCGACGGGCCCGCCGTGGCCTGGCGGCGGGCAGGGAACCGGGCGCGCCTCCCCAACCCCGTACTCGACCTCCGACCGGCCCGAGGCCCGGGTCGCCCGCTGGATCGCCCGGCGGGCGCCTGGGATCGACCGGGTGCTGGTCAGGGGCCGCATTCCGCGCGGGCCCGGCGCCGATGCCGCGCGCGCCGACCTGGAGCGCACCCTGGCGGCCGTGGCGGGCGCAGCGGCCGCCCGCCGCATCCCGGTCGACCTGGCCGTCCGCGGTGAGTCGCCCTTTGGGGGAGGGGGGGGAGGCGGGGCGGCAGGTGGTGTGGCCGCGCCCGCCGCCGGGCCTGCCGCCCCTGGTGGTGGCCTCGCCGACCTCCACCCCCCACCCGGGCGCGCCCTGGCCTGGGGCGGCCTGCCCGCCCTCTTAGGCCCGGCCCTGGCCTCCATCCGCATGCGCGGTGTTTGCGGCCCCGTCTCGCGCGCCCAGTTCGCGGACCTGTGCGCCCTGGGCGCTCCGGGACTGGTCGACCTGGAGATCGCGGCGGCGGGCGATGAGGAGGGAGAGGGGCTGCTGGAGGTGACGCCCGACCTGGGGCGCCTGGTCCGGCTGACCCGGCTGAAGATCGAGGCGAACGACGGGGTCGACGGCCTGCCCGCCGCGCTGGGGTCGCTCACCGCCCTGCGCGTCCTGTCGATCGCCATGTGCCCTGTCTCCGTGCTGCCGGCCGAGCTGACGCGGTGCACGGCCCTGACCGCGCTCTCCCTGACCTGGAACGCGCCGGGGGCCGGGCCGGACCTGCCGCCCGACCTGACTCCGCTGTCCTCCTTGCGCCGGGTCGACCTCTCCGACTGTTCCCTGCGCCGCGCTCCCGCCGCCTTGGCGACCCTGCCTGCATTGGCCGCCCTGGATCTGTCCGGAAACACGCTCCTCTCCGCCGACTGGTGGCCCGTCGCCTTTGGGCGGGCGTCCGCCACGCTCGCCGTCCTGCGCTGCATCGACACCCAGATATCGGCCCTCCCCCCGCACCTGGGCGCCTGCCCGCTGGTGACGCTGGACGTTTCCGAATGCCGCCTGGCCGAACTGCCGCTCGACCTGGGGCGGGCGGGGCGGACTCTGCAGGCGTTGCGGGTGCGCGGGAACCGCTTGACCAGCGTCCCTGCCCTCCTGGGCGCCCTGCCAGCCCTGGTTGAAGCCGACCTCTCCTTCCAGACGGGCGGGTCCTTCCAGGTCACCCTGCCCCTGGCCGCCGCAGTGCGGGGCTGCCCGCACCTGAGGCGACTGGACCTGCGCCAGGCGGGCGCGCAGGCGGCGGGCGGGGCGGGGACGGAGGGCGGCGGGCGGGAGAGAGGGGGAGAGCGAGGCGGGGCCGGGCGGGGGGGTGGGGCCGCCGCCCAACCCGCCGCGCCCGCCGCGCCGGGGGGGTGGACGGCGGCCTCCCTGTTCCTTTTGGCCGAGGCCGACGCTTTATTAGAGACCCGGCGCCGGCCCCGGCCCGTGTTTTTGTATTGAATGAAGATAGAGACGCATACACGTCCATCCACCTTCTCTCTCCCTTTTCCACAACCACAACCCTCTTCACCTTTCCCCCATGCCCGTTGACCTGCTCCCCCCTCTCCCGCCTTGGGCTGGCCCCCGCGCCCGGGCCCTGGCCGCCGCCGCCCGGGCGGCGGCAGACGCCCTGGCCCTAGCATCGGCAGAGGTGGAGGACCAGCGGTCCCGGGCGGGGCTGATCCGGTCCCACGGTGAGAACTTGGAGGCACGTCTGGAAAGCACGCACGCTGCGCTTAAGACAGCCACCATAGCAGCCAAGGCCGCGGCTGGGTTGGCAAAAGCCGCCTCCCTACGCGCGGGCCGGGCGGCCAAGGACGCGGCCGCCCGGTCCACTGCCAGGGCGGAGATCACGGACTGGACCCTGGCCGCGCATGCGGACGTGCTGAGGTCGCGGGCGGCCCTGGAGGCGGCCCGGGCGGAGGTGGAGGCCGCGACAGTCGCCGCGGGCGGGGCGGCGGTCGAGGCGGCTGCGGCGGCCGCGGCGGCCGCCGGCGCCGCCAGCCTGCAGGCCGCCCGGTCCGCCAGGGAGCGCCGTGCCCGGGCAGCCCTAACAGTCGCCCTGCGCGCCAAGGATGGGGCGGTCCGGGCGGCGGAGGGCGACGAGGGCGACGCAGCGGCCGCCCGGGCGGGGCTGGCAGGGGCGGTCGGCGAGTTGGCCGGCGCTGCCGCTCGCCGGGGCCGGGCGGCGGCCGGGGCGGCGGCCGCCGAGGCCGCGGCGGTCGCCGCGCGGGACGCGGCCCAAGCGTCCAAAGCTCAAGCGGCCGAGTCCGCTGCCGCCGCCCGGGTCGCCGCCGCGGACGCGGGTGCGGCGGCCCGGGAGGCCGGGGCCGCCCGGGAAGCGGCCGCGGCCGCGGGGGCCGGGGTGGCGGCGGCAGAGCTGGCCACCGCGCGGTCGGCGGCGGCCGCGGCCGCGGCCGACGAGGCCGCGGCCTCCGCGGCGGACCGGGCGGCCTCAGTTTCTGACCGGGTGGCCCTGGCTGCGGAGGAGGTGGTCGACCTGCGGCGGGAGGTGGACACGGAGCTGTGAGTTTCGCCGGATGAGGGGGAGGGAGGGTGGAGACAGGGGAGGGAGGGGGGAGGGGAAGGGATTCGCCCTCTTGCCCCTCACCTCACACCCTCTCTCACTCTCGTTCTCATCATCAATCAGTGACCGCGGCGAGCAGGCTGCCCTGGCAGCTGAAGCCTCTCGCGCGGAGGAGCGGTATGCCCTGGCAGCCGCCACCGCCGCCGCGGAGGAGACCGGCGCCGCGGAGTCGCGGGCCGCCCGCCTGGCGGAAGCGGCGGAGAAAGCTGCGGCCCGCCTGGCCAGCGCGCTGGCGGCCGTCCGGGCGGCCGACGCCGCCAAAGCCGCTGCGTCCGCGTCCCTGGATGCCGCCCGCCGCCGGGGCGAGGCCGCGGCCCAGGAGAATTCCCACCACCGGGCCCGGGTGCGGGCAGCGGCGGCGGCGGCGACCAAGGCCCGGGACTGGGGGTGGAGCGTGGAGGCCGCGCTCCACCGGGCTGAGGTCCGCCTCTTTTGCTTGAAGGCAGCAAAGACAGAAAGTACCGACTTTTCGGCGGGCGAGGCCGCCCTGGTGGAGGCGCGGGGCGAGGCCAAAGCGGCGCGGGCTGCCCTGGAGGCTGCCGAAGCCGAGCGTCGGGCCGCCCTGGTGGACGCGGGCGCGGCGGACGCGGAGGCTGTGCGGGCGGCTGACGCAGCGGGCGGCGCGGCCGCCCAGGCGCGGGCCGCCCAACAAGAGCTGGCCCTTCTGGAGGCGGAGCTGGACGGGGCCCGGTCCGCGGCTGCGTGTGCGACGGCCTCCCGGGAGGCCTCCCTTGTGGACCGGGACATGGCGGAGCTGGACCTCGCGCGCGCCCAGGCCCGGGCGGAGGTGGCCACGGGCGGGGTCGCGGCCGCAGCGGCCGCCCGGGAGGACGCGCGGTCGCGCGCCCAGGCCGCCACACTGGCCGCCACCGCCAAGGCCGATGCCTTGCGCGCCGACGCCCGCATTGCTGAAAGCGCGGCCTGTGCCCTGGCTGCTAAAGCTGCGGCGGCCGCGCGGACGGTGGCCGCGCTGCGGGCTCGGTACGCGGCGGCCGTGCGGGCGAGCGGGGGGAAGGGGGAAGGAGGGGATGATGGCGGGCTTGGCGCCGCCGCCTCGCCCACCTCCGCGGCCGCCCGGGCGGCGACGGCGGCCCTCGCGGAGCGTGATGCGGCTGTTGAGGAGGCAGCGTCCGCCCAAGCGTCCGCCGCGTCCGCCGCGCAGGGCCTGGCCCGCGTCCAGGCGGCCATGGACCAGGTGAGCGAGTGCAACGCCACTATGGCGTCCCGCCTGGCGGCTGGGGGAGTCGACGCGGCGGACCCGGCCGCCCGGGCAGCGGCTGCGCGGGCGGCGCGCTTAAATGGCGTTGCCAAAGACGCGGCGGCCCGCACGGTCCGGGCCAAGGCGTCGACGACCCGGGCGGTGGCCACGGCGGAGGCCGCGGCTGGGCGGCTGCAGGCGGCGCGCGCGGCGGCGGACGCGGCGGCCGCTCGGTGCGCGGCGCTGGAAGCCGCCGCCGCGAGCGCCGCCAAGAAAGGGACCACCCAGGCAGCCGCCAGGGCCCGCGCGGAGCGGCGGGTTGGGGCGGCCCTGAAAGCGTTGGCGGGGCAAGGCGGGCCGCCGGCGGTGGCGGCGGCCAAGGCTGCCTTGCTCAAAGGCGCGGTTGCCGGGCTGGCACGGGAGTTGGCAGGGTTGGGGGCTGTGGCGGCCGGCGTGTGAAGACACACCCTCTACATCTCTTTCTCTCTCTCTTTCTTTCTCTCTCCACTATTTCACGCCGGCGGCACTAGGCGGCTGAGTAGGCCAAACACGCCGCCCGCCACCAACACCCCGCCCGCGGCTGTCGGCACCCACCCCGACTTTTCCCGGACCGCCACCACCCGGGCCAGGGCGCCCGCGCCCGCAGCCGCGGCTAAAAGCGGGGCCGTGTACCCGATGGCGTACACCGCCAGCAGGGCCCCACCCGCGCCCGGGTGGGTGCTGGACCCGCCGGCGGACGCGGTATAGGCTAGCAGCGTGGCCAGGACCGGCGTGGCACAAGGTGACGCCGCCAAGGCAAAGGCGGCGCCCGCGGCGTACGCCCGCAGCGGGGCGGGGACGGGGCGGCCACGGGGGGTGATGGCGGTCGCCAGGGCGTCGCCGTCCACGTCCCAGCCGGGCAGGGCCGGCAGGGAGAGGGCGCCCAGGAGGTTGAGGCCCATGAGGATGGCCACGCCCGACCCGGCCAGTGGCAACAGGGCGGCCGCGACGCCGCCGCCGCCACTCCCACTCCCGCCCACAAGGCTGCCCGCCCCGACGTAGACCCTACCCGCCGCGGCGGCCGCCACCCCGCCAGCCGCGAGCGTGGTGGCGAAGCCGGCCGCAAAGGCGGCCGCCCGGGGGAGGGTGGAAGGCGGGGGTGGGGGTGGGGGCCGGGCTTGCGGCTCGCCTCCTTCCTCTGCCCCGGTTGCCGCCCGCCTGTTGTCCCGGGCCTCCGCGCCGGCGATGTAGCCGATGGTCAGGGGCAGCATGGAAAGCGTGCACGGCGAGAGCGAGGTGGCCAGGCCGGCGCCGAGGACGACCGCAAAGGCGGCAAGGGAAGGGGGGCCGCCTGCCTGGGAGGGGGTCAGGGCCGCCCGCACGGCGGCATCCGCGGCGGCGGCGGCGGTGTAGAGGAGGGTGTCCAGGGAGGCCGCGGACGCGCCGGGCGGCGAGGCAGCCATCAGGGCCGTGGCTGTCAAGGTTGTGGAAGCCGTGGCCCAGGCAGCGGCGGCGAGGTTGGTGGATGAGCAGGGTAGTTTGGCGGGGGTAGACGTCGGCCTGGGCGGCCGGCGGTTTGCCGATTGCAGCTGGATAGGAGGAGCGATTGACGCCCCGGCCCTGGGGCGGGCGCGCGGACGAGGGCGCAGCATGGGTCCAGGTGGGCGACGCGTGAAGATTGCGTGCAATGGAAGAGTGCTCGGCCGCAGCCTGCTCGCCTTTCACTTTTGCGCCGACGCGCTTCTCTCGCCGGCCAATTCTCCCTCTCTTTACGCGACGCGCCTCTGCCCGGTCACCTCGTTCCTCCACTTGTCTGACACACCCACATCCAGGCCATAAGCTAGGCTCTTCGACACAGGTAACTCTCAGCATTGGTGGACGTGAGAGGCGGTGGCAGTGGCGCAGGGAAAAAACCAATGCCCCCTGCGCCCGCTATCAGGGTTTTCAGGCCGCCTTAGGCGGCCATCCATCCGGTCAGCCGGTGCGGCCCTGCTTTTTACCCGGGAGAATATAGCGCTGAGTGGTGATTTTGTGTCGTGGCGTGCCCCTTGTTTTGGGGCTTGGAGCGGTCATGCCCTCCACGCGCGCGCACAGCTGCTTTCGCGTCAGCAGAAAAAAAAAAAAAAAAAAACTCTCAAGTCTCCCACGCCACACACACAGACCCCACCTCTCTTCCGACACCCCTGCTACCCACCGCCATGGTCTCGGCTACCCATGAGCCGGCGGCTCGGGGCGGGTCACTCCTACTGGTGCGAAAGTTTGAGGGGACATGCCGGGGTGGAGCAGCGCGCGGCGCGCGCCGACGTGCCGACCCGGGGCTGCGGCCCTCCCTGCTCCTGCTCCTCTCTCTCAACCTTTCTCTCCTTTCCTTCACAGAGCACGACGCCCGATGGCACGGTCGACGGGACGACCAAGGAGGCCGGCGGCGAGGACACCGCCCCTCGCCGCCTCACCCTGCTGGGTGCCAAGGGCGTGGGTGGAGGCAAAGTCGGCGGGAAGACGAAGGGAAAGCTGGGCATAGCCATCGCGGCCGACGCCGCGTCGACCACCACCACCACCCCGCCTTGGGCCTGGGCTCACAACGCGTCCATCTCGATCGCCTACCGCACGGCCAGGGGATGGGGGGAGGCGGGGGTTCCGTCTACCTTGCCCCCACCGCCGGTCAACAGCCGCGGCCAGGCCGCGGGCGCAAGGGCCAGTCTCTTTCTTTTTTTTTGGGGCGCAGTCTTCCTCCCGCTGGTGGCCGCCGCCCTCGCCCTCACCACCCTGTACACCCGCAACCCGGCCACCGCGGCCGCGGTCGCCCTGTTTGTCGCGCTCGGCGCCCTGCCGCCCGGGCACAAGTCGGACTGGTTCCGCAACGCCCGCGTCTGGGACGCGTGGCGCCGCCACTTCAGTCTGAGGGCAGTCGTCCCGCCGCTCCCGTACATCCGCCCGCACACGCGCTACCTGGTCGCCCAGTTCCCGCACGCGACGTTTCCCATGGGCACCCTACTGAATGCCGCCATTACAGACTCCCCTGAGGCTGGCATGCCGCCGTGCGTGGAGGGCGTGGTCGCGGACGTGCTGCTGCGCCTGCCCCTCTTCAAGCACATTTTTGCGGCCAAGGGGTGCCACCCGGCAGACGGGCACACGCTGGCCCGCCTGCTCAAAACCAAGTCCGTCGCCATCATTCCGGAAGGCGTGGCCGGCATCTTCCACGGCGCGTCCCGCGAGGCGGGCGAGCGCGTGTACCTGTCCCAGCGGCGCGGCTTCCTGCGGGCGGCCCTGGTCGCGGGGACGCCCGTGATCCCGGTCTACCACCTGGGCAACTCGCAGCTCCTGTCCTTTGTCGGCCTACCAGGCCTGTCCCGGCGCCTCCGCCTGAGCGTGGGCCTGTTTTTCGGCGTGCTGGGCTCCCCGTACCCGCACCGGACGCGGATGCTGACAGTGGTCGGCGACCCGCTGGAGGTGGTGCAGAGCCTGGACCCGACCCGGGCGGAGGTGGACGAGCTGCACGGGCGCCTGTGCGCCGCCCTGAAGACCCTGTTTGACGGGCATAAAGGGTTGTTGGGGCCGGAGTGGGCGGAGAAAGAGCTGGTGATAGTGTAGGTATAATTGGAAGAGTTAAGGATGAGAGATGAGAGAAGAGGAGGAAGAGAGAGCGAGAGAAGACAGGCCGAAGCCGCACACGCCTTCTCTTTCACGCCGCCTCCTCTCTTTTTCTCACCTTCTGCGAGGCTCACCGCGCCGGTGTATTCTTGTCGCTGTCACCCGCGGGGTACACGCACCAGAGACCCAACAGGTAAGGCAAGATCGGCGGGGTGCGGGCGTTTACCAGAGCGGGCCGGTGGGAGCTGCAACCTGCAATCTCCCTTGCACACACACGTGTAGATCTCCTGCCGCCTTTGCGCGCTTTATATCCTGTTTTTCATGCCATAGTCGTGTTGCCCATATGCTACGCCATCATAGTTGGGCAAGGAACAGGCGGTTACGCAGGGATTCAAGTCCTGGCGCGCTCTCGGCTAGTCCAATGCCTTTCGGCCCGTCGGGCGCTTTTTGCTCCCTCACTCCCTTGCTCGCTCTCTCACAGGCACCCCCCCCGTCACTCCCTCCTATCCCAGCTAACATGGCGCCGCGCCGGTCGAAACTGCCTTTGGTGCGTGACACACGGGAGGAAAAGAGGGGAGGAGGAGGAAAGGAGGGAAGGGGTGGACCCAGCTGGCGCGCGCAAAAGAGAGAACACCAACCTCCGCGTCTCACTTCTCTCGCTCTCCTCCACACCACTCACTCAGGCCGTCGCCCTCTGCGCCGCCCTCCTCTCGCCCGCCGCCCTCGCCCAAGCCGTCGCCGGTGGTAGCGCGGGTGGCGCGGGTACTGCTGCTGCGTCAGCCGCTCCGCAAGCCGCGGCCAGCCTGGCGTCCGCCCTGGCGTCCGCGCTGGCCCAGGCCGCGGGCTCCCTGCAAGCGCCCACAGCGGCCGCCGCCGGCGCTGGTGCTGGCGCGGCTGCCGCCTCCTCCACGGCCGCCGCCACCCCCTCCCAGCTCGCCTCCGCCGGCGCCCAGCTCCTGGCCGCCGCAACGACCGCTTCCGCGACCGGCAGCGCTGACGCGGGCACCACCATGGTGGCCGCAGGCCGGGCGGCGGGCCAGGCCCTGCGAGCGGCGGGCGTGGACGCCGACGGCGTCGGCGCCCTGGCCGCGCGCGCGGCGGGCGACGCGGGGCTGCGGGGCGCGGCCGCCAAGGCCGTCGCCGGCGCGTCTGGCGCGGATGAGAGCGCGGTCCAGGCCGCCATGGACGCCGCCGCCGTTGGCATGCAGGCCGCGGAGGCGGTGCGGGGTGGGGCGGCGGCTGGAGGGGCCGCGCCGGGCGGGCCCCTGGCCGCGCTTGCGTCTGGTGGGGGCAGCCTGGACGCGTCCGCCGCCGCCGCGGCCGCCGCCCCGGCTTTGGGCCTGGACGGCATGCCCCTGCCCATCGGCTCCACCGCGGCCCGCTTGGGCCCCATCCGGGCGGTCGTCGGCCCCACGCCGGGCGAGGGCGTGGCGGGCGCCCTGGAGGCGGGGGCCAACACCGCCAAGATCGGGCCCTTCACCCTCACCGCCCAGCCCGGCGCGGGCGCGGGCGCGGGCGCGGCCGCGACGACGACGCAGGCGTCGCCCACCGACGCCCTGGCCGGCACGCTGACGTCCCTGCTTCGCCAGGCCACCGTCTCCCAGGGCAAGCCCGCCCACACCTTTCCTGCGGGCCCGCAGGAGGGCAGCAGCCCGCCCCGCATCCAGGCAGCCGTGTCTGAGGCAGAAGACGTGGACGCGGTCTACGAGGCCGCCACCAAGGCCGCCGCGTCTGGTGCTGACATGGAGGCGGCCGTCAAGGCGGCCCGGGCCAAGTCTGGGCCTGCTGCTGCGTCGACGGCGGCGCCGGCCAAGGCTGCTGCCGCCGCGGCACCGAAGGCAGAGACCGCCGAGGAGAAGGCGGCGCGCGCGGCCCGGGGCGCGGCCGCGTCCCGCAACCCGCGGGGCGAGGAGTTGGAGCCCGTCGGGACCCTGTCCCACTCCGGACAGGTCCGGGCGGCGGCGGCGTCCAACCCGGTGTCCGGCGCGCTCATGCACGTCCTCGACCGGCTGACGGGGCGGGAGGATTGAAAAGAGAGATGAAGTGGGGGAAAAAAGTGGAGGGGGGGGGGGCGCCGAGTGTGTGTTGCGAGTTTTTTCTTTTTGGGGGGTGACGCCCTGGGGCGCGGAGTGCGTATGTGTGTGTGTGTGTGTGCGTGTTGCGCGTTATCAGGGGCGTGCATGTGTGTTTTGTAAAGGCTGGGGTTGACTCGTTGCACACACCTCGCACCGTCTTCTCTCTCATCCATCCATCTCTCTCTCCCTTTTCCAGGGCTCGTATTGTTTGCCCGCCACGCCCACGCCCATCGCTCTCTCACACGCACACTCACTTGGACCCGGACCGGGGCCGCTTCATGGTTGCCGCCGCACCAGCCGACAGGGGCCGCCCCCCACCAGAGGCCGGCCGCCTGGACGGCTCACTCCCACCCTCTGCCGCGGGCGCTGCCTCCCCGCACCCCGCTTTCGCGGCCGCAGAGGCTCCGGCCTTTGCTTTCCGGGCGTCCGCCTCCATCCCCTTCACCATCCGCGCCAGCATGACCCGCACGTCCCGGGCGTCGCCCTCCTGGTCGGCTAGAAGGAGAGCGATGGTGTCGGCGTCGATGGATGGGAACTCGGCGGCGAGCGCGGCGGCAGGGCCTTGAGGGGGAGGAGGCGCGGGCGAGGCCGCGGCGGCGGGCGCCGCGACCACCACCGCGGCAGCAGCCACGGGGGGAGGCGCGACAGCCGCCACCGCCGCAGTAGCCGCCGCCGCCTTGGCCTTCTTGGCCTTCTTGGCCGGCGTGGCGGACGGACCCGCCACGGCGGCAGCGCCCGCCGCCGCCTCGCCCTCCTCCCCACCACCCTCCCCACCCCCCCGCCCCCCCGCCTCCAGTTTCGCGGCGTCCGCCCGGGCCGTCGCCGCCGCCTCGGTCAGCTTGGCGATCGTCTCCGCCACCGCCACGTTGACCTGGGCGCCGAGCATGAACTCCGCGCAGTCGGCCTTGCAGGTCGGGCAGGGCTTCGGGATGGAGCGGGCGCGCATGGACCGGGAGGCGCCGCCCCGGTCCGCCACGTCCCCGATCCCCTCGAACTTGGCCACTAGGCAGGGCTTGCAAAATGCGTGCCCGCACGGCGTGGTCAGCGGGTCGGCCAGCGTCTGGGCGCACAGGCGGCACTTGAACTCGCGCAGGGCGCGCTCGGCCTCGCCCGCCTTCTTGCGCAGGCGGCCCGGGTCGCCGCCGCCCGTGCCCTCGCCGCCCAGCTTGCGCGATTCTGGCGCGGGGCGGGTCCACCCCCAGGCCGCCCGGCCCGCGTCCCAGCCCCACCACGACTCTGTGGGCGCCGGGCCGGCGTGCACCACGCCCACCGCCGCCGCCATCTCCGCCGCCGCGGGGGCCGGGATGTCGCCCGCCCAGGGCCGGGCGTCTGGGCGGTCGCCGCACTCCTCGGACGACCAGGGCGCGGGCTCGTTGTCGCACCGCACGAACAGGTACCGGCACACCAGCTTGCCCTGGGCGCCCGGCTTGCGGTAGGCCCGCGTGACCATGTAGATGCCGTCGTAGCGCAGGGGCGGGCCTGACACCACGCCCTCCTCCGGCGGGGGCGGCGCGTAGGCGGACCGCTTCTCCTTCGCCGAGCGGACCACCCGGACGGGCAGGCCCCGCTCGCACGACACGCGCAGCGCCTCGTTCATCTTGTCGAAGGCCTGGTCGAAAGACTGCACGTTGGAAACCCGCTTGTTGCCGCTCAGGTCCCTCCCGCCCGAGCCCGTGTACAGGAACCATTCGCCCTCGTCCATGTCGTCCTCGTACCCGCCGGACAGGACGACAGACTGGGCGCCAACTCCCGACTGGCCCGCAATGCCCGCGACGTGCGGGAAGTGCGCGCCCCACTGGCGGCAGTGGAGGCGGTCGTTCCAGCCGGCGCCGACGCGGGGGAACCACTCGCCCGCATCCCCGTCCACGGCGGCGTCCAGGGGGATGGGCCCGAAGTGGTCGGCCGGGACGGTGACCATCAGCCGCCCTGAGCACGCGTTGGCCAGGCCCTGGCGCACCGCGCGCTCGGTGCGAAACGCCTCGGCCGGCCGGTCCGCGTCCTGGACGCGCGGGTTGGCCCGGGCGGCCGGGCGGCGGACGCCGTTGCGGGCCATGCGAATGGCGGCGGCCAGGCCGGTGTTGATGCGGGGGTTGGCCACGAACTTGGCCGGGAATCCGGCCCGGCAGGTGGGGCAGGTTTTCTTGCCTGGAATGGATGTGAGAGAGATGGCGTGGTGAGTGCCGTACGAGAGAAACAAACCCATGCCCGCTCTCTCTCTCCCTTGTGAGTACTCTAACTCACGCAGCGCGGTCCACTTGTTCAGGCAGCCCAGGCAGAAGTTGTGCTGGCAGGGCGACTGAAAGGCGAGAGGAGGTGAGGATGATGAGAAGGGAGAGAGAGTGGTTGCGGGTTGAGAGCGCGCGTGAGAGAGTTTGAACTTTCCCCTCTTTCTCCCTCTCCTTCCTCAGCACTCACCGTCACAGGCCGCACGCACAGGTTCATGCACATGACACACTGCAGGGTCTCGTCCAGCATGGTGGTGTCATCGGCGGGCGGCGGGGGTGGGGCGTCCGTGGTCGCGTGCGGGGCGGCCGGGTCAGCCTTACCGGCCGGCGCAGATGGGGCTGCAATGAAGGGGGGGGTCGGGGGACGGGGGTGAGGGGGCTCGTTTTTTTGGTGTCTTGCGGCATGATGGGTGACGTCTGACATTCATCGCCCGTCCGTGGGCAGCGTGAGTCGCGAGGAGGAGTGCAAGCCGGCGGCGGGGCGGGGCGGGACCACATGCGGCATCGGGAGACAAGATGCACAGCGCGGCCCCTGCCAGCCGGTGGCACGCCTCTGCCTGACCTCCCACCCGCGTAGGCCGACGCTGACAATTTTAGAGGTCACGCCCCTGCCACGCTCAGGTCGGCCGAGGCGAGTACGCACACGCAAACTCTCTCAACTTCTCAAAAAGGCGCACCATTCGGCGCCCACTTGCCGCTCAGCAGGGCCTGCCGCTGGCAGGCTTTCTCCTGGTCCGACAGGGAGGCGTCCAGCATGATAGCCACAATCTGCTTGCGCATCAGGGCGGCAGGGTCGGCCGGGGTGGCGGACATGGTGGGCGGGGGTGGTGTGTGAAGAGAAATGAAAAAGCACGTGAGAAAGAGGAGTGGGTGTCAAGAGAAAAATCACACTCCTCGCACCCCTCGCCTGTCACACACACACGCACACGCACACACACACACACACACACACACACACACACACACACACACACACACACACACACACACACACACACACACACACACACACACACATACACAGACACATACAGCGCGAGCATTCAAACCCTTCTCCTCCTCACCCTCGCATGAGCATGGCCGAGGCCACCATGGCGGACGCAAGGTGAGAGACAAGAGAGGAGAGAAGAAAAATGTTCGGCTGTCGCACCGCTGGCCAGTCTCTCTCTTCCCACCGTTCCGCCGGCAGGGCGGGCGTGCTCGGTTCCTCATGTCCCGGGCACCGGAGGACGCGGGAGGGTCTTGAGTGCCCCTCCAGGCGCAAAACATGGACGATCTACCGCGGCGGTGGACCGATCGGGCGCGGGTTTGTGTGCTTCCGCCGCCGCCCTCCTTTTTTGCTCCCGCCCCCTTCTCCACGCCCGCGTGAGGGGCGCGCCCCGTTCCCTGTCTGCACACCAGCCGCCCGGGCAAGGCACTCAGAGGGTTGAGCGCGTGCTCCGGAGGGGCGAGCCGGGAGGTGCAAGCCAGGCCTGTGACGGGCCCGGGCGCGCGCAATCTGCACGCCCGCGGGGCCGGAGGCCGCCGAGACAGCCAGCTGCTGTTCTCGTCCCATTTCCTCAAGAACCTCCTCTCCCTCCTCGCACAGCGCCGCCGCGCCTGCCTCCTCCCCGACCGTCAAGGCCGACCCGGGCTCTGCTACTGCTGCGCCCGCTGCTGCTGCCATCCCCGCCGACCTATCCACCCCCGTCGGCCCGGCCCTGGCGTCTCTGCTGGCCCTGAATAACACAAACAACCCGGCCACCCCGCCCCCGCCCCCCGACACGGCCGACGCCGTGGCCGCCCTCGTCCGCCTGCGTGCCTGGGCGGCCGCCGCCCGCGAGGCTGACGCGGTCGCGACCGCCACCCACGCGGCGGCTGACCACCTGCTGCCCCCCATCCTGCGGCGGCCGCCCCTGCCCGGCGCGCTGGACCCGGCGGCCGCGGCCGGCCTGGCCGTCCTCGACTGGGCGGCCGTCACGCGGGGCCGGGGCGGGCGGGCCGTCCGGGCCCGCCTGGCCGACGTGGCCGCCATGGCCGCGGTCGGCCGGGCCGCCGCCGCGGCGGCCCAGGTGGCCAGCCCGCAGCTGGCCACCACGCCCGCCTCCTTGCCCTCGCTCTCCCACCTGGGCGGCGGTGCCGCCACCGCCTCCGCCGCCGCCTCGCCCTCGCCCACACCCTGGATGATGCCGGGCGGGGCGGTCAAGGGCGGGGGCAAGCCCGCCCGGACGGGGAAGGGCGCGGCCGCCCGCATCGCGGCCGCGGCTGCCGCGGCCGCCGCGGCCGTCGCCTCCCCGCCGACCGCCCCCTCCGGCCGGACCTATACCTCCCGCTTCCGAGGCGTCCACCAGACCTTCCCCACCCGGCGGTGGGAGGCCCAGTTCCGGCGGGCGGGGAAACCCACCTCCCTGGGCTGCTTTGACGATGAGGCGGAGGCGGCCCGGGCGTACGATAAAATGCAGCTGTGGTGCGAACTGCACGGGGCTGGCGGGTCGAAGGGAGGCATCACCAACTTTGACCCGGCCGCCTATGAGGGCGACCTGGCCTACCTGCAGCACGTCTCCCAGGACGACCTGGTGGCCGCCATGCGGGCGGAGGGGCGGCGCCAGGCGGCGGCCCGGTCGTTGGCGGGCAAACGGGGCGGCAGCGCGGGTAGCGGCGGGCGGGGCCGGGGCCGGGGGCGGTCCTCCAGCCGGGGCGGGACGCCGGGGGCTGTTGAGTGAGATTGTTGAGATAGTCAGTGCATTTTTCCTTTCCCTCCCGCCCCCCCGTCTTCTGCTCTACCGTCACACTCCATGCCCGTCCTTACCATGCACCTCGCTCTTCAGCGCGCGGCCAGGCCCCTGGCGCCATCGCGCTCAACTGGCCACGCAGCGGTCGCACTTGCCCTCCC
>Ga0315289_10000958_pt1 | contig 45012 bp, 39 predicted proteins | sample YL17G11_40_MG_FD_203452 | JGI IMG/M metagenome (GOLD analysis project Ga0315289, IMG submission 203452) | Sediment microbial communities from Yellowstone Lake, YNP, Wyoming, USA - YL17G11_40 | ecosystem: Environmental > Aquatic > Freshwater > Lake > Sediment | place: USA: Wyoming | collected... | reverse complement strand
ACGATGGCGGCATCATCCAGGCTTCAGCCAACGGCGGGCCATGGACGCAGCTTACGCCCACAGGCGGCTACAACAAGGTGATACGCTGCACGGCTGGAAGTGGCAGTCCGTACACGGGGCCTTTCACCTGCCGGACGCCTTGCTTCAGCGGCAGCATCAACTGGACGGAGGTCGTCTGTGATCTGGCAGGTTACAGCGGCAATGTCCAGATTCGCTTCCGCTTCGGGAGTGACAATGGTGGTGCTCTGGAGGGCTGGTATGTTGACGATGTGCGGGTCATGCTTGTCGTGGGAAACAATGCGCCGCAGAATCTGCAAGGGGAGCTTGTCGGCTCCACAACGCACCTCACTTGGGAATCGCCCTCCTCCGGCGTACTGGCCACACTTTTAGGCTACAGCATCTATCGCAACACGGGCAAGATTGATTCGCTTGTCCAGGCGCTGCACTATGAAGATGCTATGTCGGGCCTGCCATACGGAACATACACTTATCAGGTATCCGCGCAATATTCCAACGGCGAATCAGGCTTGTCGAATCCGGCGCAAGTGGTTTGGGATGACCAGCCGGATCCGGTTACCGATTTGACTGTGTGGCGTTCAGGCGACGATGTGATCTTGAGATGGACGCCGACGGATGCCGAAGAATATTACATCTATGACTCCGATGATCCGGAGAATTTTGTTGGGATGCCGGTCATCGTGACCGCTCCCCCCTATACTTTCGTCGGTCATGCCGCCACTTTCGAGAAACGATTCTATCGAGTGACTTCAGTGAAAAACTGAAGCGCATCAGCAAACTGAAAACAGATGGCCTCGGAGACGATTCTCCGGGGCCATTCTTTTTGCGCTTTGGGAGCTGCAGATACAAGAAGACCGGCCTGTCAGGGCCGGTCCTTTGTATACTTGTAGCGGGGGTAGGATTTGAACCTACGACCTTTGGGTTATGAGCCCAACGAGCTACCGGACTGCTCCACCCCACAGAGGTATTGCGGGAAGAAATCTCAAGTTGCTCAGAAGGCTTGAATCCATGAATCTGGATTCCGGCTGGTTGCGAAGACTTAATCTGGCTCGGCGTCGAGAATGGATTGGCTCTTAGTGATGATTCAGTATCGAAGACAAGCGGTTATTCATTCGGGCATTCGTCAAGCGATGGAGATTCATCCTACGGAGAACATGGGGAGAGCGATTTGGTGGTTGTGCCAGACTAATTACATCAATTCGGGTGCACGTCATAGTTCGCCAATTCCGAAGAAAAGCTGTTATTGGCACTCACTGCCGAAAGCGTGCATTACTCGGCCCCATATTTCCTGAGTATAGCAGAGACACTCACGTGATTGTTCTGTTCGGCTAAGTAGAGAGGACTCACATGAAATTTGCTGTCCTTCACATTGGGATTTGCGCCATGGGTTAGCAGGATCTCGACAACAGGAAAATACCCCGCTTGACAGGCAAGATGTAGGGGAGTGATATCATTTTCTGCCTTCGCGTTTACATCGGCACCGCCTGCAATAATTGCTCGTACTGCATCCGCATGGCCACCGCCAGCAGCCTTGTGAAGCGGTGTAAAGCCATCTATAGTCCGTGAATTGACTTCGGCCCCTTTCTGAAGGAGTAGCTGGCAGACCGATGAATCTCCAATAGTGGATGCATACAACAGAGGTGTAGCACCGACAGGATCCTTGGCTTCAATGTCAGCACCTCTGGAGATTAGAAAGTCCACTATATCATTCCGCCTCCAAGCAGTAGCCACGATGAGCGGAGTACATCCACGTTTCTCTCTTAGTTCTAAACTCGCGCCTGCATCCAGAAGTTTCTCGCAGAGCACCTTGTTGCCCTTCTCTGCCGCCAAATGAAGCGGTGAGACAGCCTCATTTGTTGTGCTATTAACGTCAGCGGCGTGTGCCAAGAGGAGGTCAACAATTGACTGGTGGTCATTTTGTACAGCATAATGGAGAGGTGTATATCCTTTTTTATCAGCAGCGTTAACCTTGGCACCATTAGCAATCAGTAAAGTAGCGATATCAACAAAACCGAGTTCAGCGGCAGTCTGCAAAAGTGTGAAGCCATCGTTCTTTCGAACGTCCACCTGTGCTCCATGGGAGATCAGTAACCTGACGACCTCTTCATGATTTTCTTGACTAGCCACATGCATAGGAGTGAACAAGTCCTTTGTCCTAGCTTCGATATTTGCGCCAGCTGCGATGAGTGCTTCGACAATGGCCGGTCGTCCGTAAAAAGCAGCGAGGTGTAGCGGGGTACAACCCAAGCTGTCCGATTGGTTAACATTGGCTCCTTGACGGATCAGTTCATTCACGCGTATCACGTCACCGACTCTCACCGGGTCAAGGAAAGTCAAGGCAGACCCCATGGGCACAGTGCCTCCGGGCTGAATGCTTTTCGTTACCGCACAAGAAAACGAGAAGGCTCCGATCAAAATCAGAAAAAGCTGGGATGAGAATAGTTTCATCGTGACGACTCCTTTCTGGCGAACGCTTGTGCTGACCCGTGTGCAGGAGCAGTGCCTTTTTAGGTTGTATTCTCTGGTGGGATAATTTTCGCTGAATCTCGGTTTATTCATTGTACACTGTTTGCTTCTAATCTTGTTAGTAGGTTTCCTGACAAGATAAGTTGCTTGGACGTTCAAGGTGTGCCGCATCCTGCGTACAGTGACCCAGCGCTCGATGCGAATATCGGATGTTGTAAGACGAAAATATAACACTATTTCCTAATGCATAAGCGAAGCCGTGTCGTTCGCTTTCAAATACACCTATCAGCCCTTTAGGCTCTTCCAGAACCGTTCCCCTTATCTATCCTGCGATACTTTCTATCCGTACTTGACTTGCCCCGAAAAGTGCGCCTCTCTGAATGTAAGAGAGGGCACCTCCAACGGGAAAGAAGCAGGTCATCAACAAGCTTCGATACAAGTCGGGGCAGATATCCCGCTGCTTTGGGAAGTTGAGATCGGCGAGGTGATCACGGCAGTTCGTGCCATTGACAGCCTGCTCTTTTTCTATACCGACCGATCGGTTGTCTGTTGATCTATCGAGGGATTTATAGAAGTTCCTCCTGAAGAAAGGAAGATTAAAACAGGACTATCGGCGCGGCTTGTCCGCGTCGTTTCAACTGTGTTGTTCAACGTTGTCCTCACTGTCTGACACTTCTTTTCTCGATCTCCTCGACAGTTTTTTTCGCTTCCTCCTTGATCTGATTGTCTGAATCATTGAGTAATTGCTTTATTGCCGATAACGCTTCTTCTGCCTCTGGACCTTGAATATTGCCAAGAGTGAGTAATGCTTCCCAGCGCTTAGATGAATCCTTATCGGAAAGCTGTTTTGACCACTTCGCTATGTATTTTCTGCTCACGCGACCCCTTACGCAACGCACAAGATTCTTTCCGTCAGGATGAGACCATGCGGAGTACTCGTTCTTGAAACTCTTGCAGTCAACCATATTCTTCTCTACTGCGATGGGGAGACTTCCTGCTGATCCAATAATCTCAAGGTCCGCGGCGATCTTGCTGGACCAATACCAATCGCCTTCACCCCAGCCAAAGATCGGGTTTCTGTGGTCAACCTCCTTCCATGATAGATTGTTGTAGAGAAGATGGATTTCGAACTTGGTCGGAAGCCGCCAATCTCTGAATCCCCCTATGCTGAGGGTAGACGCATAGGCTTTCGCGCTGGAAAACGTCATGGTTGTGTCACTGTCCTCTTTCTGCCATATTAGGCCGGTAGTGGAATCTTGGACGGTTCCATCTTTAAGGTCAGTGAAACCGCGTGAGACTTCTACAACAGTGTTCTCTTGCGCTCTGCAGTCAGTGGAGACCAGACGTGGTACTAGCAATGCAGTGCCAACTATTACATAATAAAGCGTGATCCTCGATTTCATAAATTGCTCCTTTCTATGTTGATTCGCTGCCAATTGCTTGCCAGCAATATTGTCTGACTGTAACCTGACGAAGCTGATTCGTCGAGATGTTCGATTCTTCGATCTCTCCAATTCTGCCACCGCGAGGTTGTGACTTTGACCACCAAATACGAAAAGAACACCTACGAGTCAAGTAGGTGATTTTTTCGTTTTAGTGGAAGTGGGATTTGAACCTACGACCTCTGGGTTATGAGCCCAATGAGCTACCGGACTGCTCCACCTCGCGGCTATTTTTAATGTAACGACTCAAATCCCGAAAGTCAAGCTTTCTGTCCTATCTACGGGCGGGTCAGGCGACGATGTGATTTTGAGATGGACGGCGACGGATGCAGACGAATACTACATCTATGACTCCGATGATCCGGAGAATTTTGTCGGAATGCCGGTCATCGTGACCGCTCCCCCCTACACTTTCGTGGGTCATGCCGCCACTTTTGAGAAACGATTCTATCGCGTGACTTCGGTGAAGAACTGAAGCGCATCAGCAAACTGAAACAGATGGCCTCGGAAACGATTTTCCGAGGCCATTTTCTTTGGAATTATGCCGATTCGTCTATGCAGGAAATTGTTTCAGATAGAAGGGTGTGAGTGAATCAATCTCAGGGGATATTTTCCCGTGCCATTGCTCTCGCGCCAGTCGGGCAAGACAGAGTGCTGAAGGCGAATGGAAATGTGGTTGAGAATTCAAGAGCTGGTTGGAGAGTCTCTCACGAATCTCAGGTCCCAGTTCATCCACTGCCGGCCCGAGAAGAACCGCCTCTGGAGGCACATGGCTTTCGAGTTCTGAATGGGCAAGGCAAATCGGATCCTGAAGAGGCCGCAGCTCCGCGCTTTCAAAAAGGCCGAGATAACATTCGCCTTTTCGCGCTGGGATGACCGACACGATAATTCGCGCGAAGTCCCGCGCGTTCGCCGCCAGCACTCTCAAGGAGGACACCGGCCAAATGGGAATCGCCCACGCAAAGGCGATGCCTTTTGCCAGAGCCAGACTGACGCGCAGCCCGGTAAAAGACCCCGGACCAATTGAAATCGCTATCGCACCAATCGGGCCGTGGTTGCTCTCATTCTCACGCAGGAACCGCTCGAGCAGGAGCGGAAGCTGGTCGCGCATCTCAAGCGGCGCCTGAAAGCGCTCTTCTGCGAGAAGCGAGTCGCCTTGCACGAAGCCCAAGACCGTATAGACACTGGAAGTGTCCAGCGCAAGAATGTTTGTTGATTCACTTGGCGGCATGGGGCGGCCCAAGACATACGATGATTTCTCGCTCATCATGCTTGGCGAGAGGATTCAAGTAGAGCGTGATGGTTCTTGACGGCAAAATATCGGCAATCCGCTCGGCCCATTCGATCGCGAGAACGCCTTCGCGGTCGAAGTATTCATCAAACCCCAGTGCCAGAAACTGCCGAGCGTCCTCAATTCGGTACAGATCAGCATGACATAAGGGCAGGCGGCCATTGTATTCCAGAAGATAGTTGAAAGCCGGGCTCGTGATCGCCTCTTGCACCTCAAGTCCCACGCCAATCCCCTGCACAAGAGTAGTTTTTCCTGCGCCCAGCGGCCCCACTAACGCCACGACAGCGCGTGAAACAAGCCGCGAACCGAATGCCTTTCCAAAAGCGACGGTCTCCTCACTGCATCGAGTTATTCGCCGCTCCTCGACGAGCGATTTTGGTCTGGGATAGACGATTCCCTCACTCATTGTTTTTCCGATATTTCAAGCCAGATTGCCCCACTTCATGAATGTCGTGCAAAGAACCGCTGGAAGAAGCGGTGCGCAATTGCCTTCCGCGGAGCATGCTTGGCTTTCCTTGGCCTCTTCGAGGCACTAAGCGAACCTTTCTCATTTCCTTCGTCGCGACCACAATATACAAAAAATTGTATAGAAATCAAGCCCTTCCGTCAGTTTTCAGCCTTGCAGTCGCATCAGTCTGCAAATCAAGTGCCCAAAATAGTAGAGATTTCTCTTGACATTTAGCTCGAAATTTCATATAGTGTTTGCAACCTCAAAAAATGTAGCATATTAGGTCGCTTCCGGCTGGGCCATGAGTTTTCACCGCTTGGTCAACTGGGCTGTGTTTACTTTTTTTTAACCTTCGACTCTTTCATGAGAACAAGCTGCTTTCCGAACAAGGTTACACGAAATAGACTCTGAAGCAACAGAGGAGAAGTACCATGAACAAATTGGAACTGGTTAATGCTGTGGCGGCGAAAACCGGGCAGACCAAGCATACTTCCGAGGAGATGTTGGACGCCATTCTGGACACGATCAAGGATACAGTCTCGGATGGAGACAAGGTAACACTCGTCGGCTTTGGGACATTTGCCATGATGCAGCGATCAGCGCGGCGAGGGCGAAATCCGCGCACCGGCAAGGCGATCAACATCCCCGCCAAGAAAGTGCCTCGGTTTATTCCCGGCAAGGATTTCAAGGAAATTGTAGCGTAGAACCTTTGCGGCATATCTCTAATCGTTCAAAGCGGCCGGGGTAACAGCCCATTTTTGCTCCGGCTGCTTTATCTCGTGATGGGCAAGGAGAGCCACGATGACGGAGAAACTTCGAGGAACAAAGACCGAGCGCAACCTTATGGCCGCTTTTACAGGCGAGGCGTTGGCCTACTTGAAGTATCTCTGTTTTGCACAAGGGGCCGATTGCCAAAGCGAGGCTGAGAGTGCGGTCATCTTCCAAGAAATTGCCGAGAGCGAAAAAGGACATGGAGCCAAGTGGCTGGAGATTCTGGGAGGCATGGGAAACTTGATCGACAGCCTGAAGGCTGCCGTGGCGAGCGAACGATATGAGTGGTCGCAAATGTATCCCAATTTTGCCGAGACCGCCCGCGAAGAAGGCTTCCCGGAAATCGCCGAGGTGTTCGAGGCCGTCGCCAAAGCCGCGAAGGTTCATGAAGAACGCTTTCTCAATCAATTGAAAAAGCTGGAGTCATCCGGCGGCCCACATGAAGGAGAGAAAGGCCGTGGAAGAGTGTCACGATGAAATTATTCTAATGACGACGCTGCCGAGCATTGATGCCGCGCTGGCGCTGGTGAAGGCATTGGTTGAAGAACGACTGGTCGCTTGCGGCACAGCGCTCCCGGGTGCCATTTCGCAATATTATTGGCAGCGGGACCTTTGCCGAGACGAAGAGACCGTCGTCTTGCTCAAAACATGGCGCGGCCACCTGCCAGCCATCGAAGCCCGATTTGCCTCCCTTCACCCCTACGAAGTTCCCGAAATGCTCACCTTTGTCGCCGACCAGATCTCACTTCCCTATCGCAATTGGATGCGACAAGAACTCAAACCGCTGCCGGAATAGATGTCTGTGGCCGCGAATTCTAAAACAAGACCCATTGGCTGGGTCTTTTTGTATGCCCTGGCGATGGCTGTCGTTGAAGCGGCCGTTGTCGCTTATTTGCGCAGGCTCTATTATCCCGAAGGCTTTGGGTTCCCACTCAAGCCGATTGATGCGACGGCTCTTGCCATCGAGCTTGCGCGCGAAGCCGCGACTGTCGTGATGCTTTTGGTTGTCGGTCATTTGGCAGCCCGACGATTTTGGGAGCGATTCGCCTATTTCATTTTCGCTTTCGGTGTTTGGGACATCGCCTATTATGTTTGGCTAAAGATTTTCTTGAATTGGCCGTCATCGCTCTTGGATTGGGATATTCTTTTTCTCTTGCCGCTGCCCTGGATTGGCCCGGTCATCGCGCCCTGTTCCATTGCCTTGATCATGATTGGCATCGGGCTTTCTATCATTCACCTTCATCATCGCGGTTTCGACTTTCACCCGACGCGCTTGGCGTGGATTCTCGCAACCGCAGCCACTATTATTCTCCTCTATACCTTCATGCACGACCTATCCGCTACGCTCCATTTTCAAATGCCGCAGCCTTATTTATATGGGCTTCTGATTATCGGCGACCTCCTCTACATTGTGGCCTATCTTCACAGCGCCACACTTACGCGCAAATCAGCATAATCACCCGCGCAAAAAAAGCGGGCGGACACATTGGTCCGCCCCTACTTCTTGCGGTGTCGCCCCCGATTCAATCGGGGGTCGCAGCCGACCCATTAATGGTCGCGGCGGCGAATCTCCTGATTCGCCCCGTATTTCGGCGGACGGGTCGCAGACCCGCGCCCTACGAGTCAATCAACCGCCGAGGCGGGTCTCCAGACCCGCCCGGAATTACTTCAACAAGACCACCTTCCGCGTCTGCATGAAATCCTGCGCTTCCATCCGGCAGAGATAGACACCCGAGGGCAAATCGCCTGCGTCCCAGTCAATGGAATACGAACCCGCCGAAATTGTGCCATAGACAAGTGTCGCCACTTCACGCCCCAAGAGATCAAACACCTTCAAAGAGACAAGCCCCGTCTCTTTCACATCATAGCGAATTGTCGTCGTCGGATTGAAGGGATTGGGGCTGGCCGTCAGCAAGTAACGTTTCGCGAAAGGCGAAGATACTGGCGCGGCACCGGCATTGTCGTATTCCATCAATATGCCCACTACGTAGGTGGTGTCTTCCCAGTCGTATTGAACGACGAAAGTGTGCCAGCGCAGGTCATCAAGCGTTCCGGGGTCATCAGATTCGTAAACGACAGACGCATTAGTCAGATTGCTTGGATTCAATTCGCCGTTCATTACTGGCTGATAACTACGTGCAGCTATATTTCGAGCTGTGACATCAGACAAAGGGACAACAATATGCATGATCCTGTCAAGATTGTTACCTATCGACCTGATCTCAAAGAGATTTTGGGCCCACTGAACGCCCTGAATCCATTGATCTGATACATTGGCCGCTGTCAGAACACTCTGTATGGTCGCGTCAATTCCGAGTTCTCCCGCCGTCTTCGCGAACAACCCGCAAAGGACGGGGATCGCGACGTCGTCAGGTGTTCCGGTGGGCAAGCACCCAAAGCCCTCTGCCATCAGCAGCACTATCGAAAACGCATGATCGGCTAACCATGCGCCGGGTAAGGCGCGCAGCCTCGCCGCCGTCTGCTGGGCATGCTGGCGGGACAGTTCCAACTGCTCTTCTGTAGCGAGCCCGAGGACCTCCGGGCAATTCATATAGGGATTTGTACCTGAATACATCCTCCACTTGAGTATTTCCCAATAGGTCAGGTTGGTTACTCCATTCGGTCCGCATGGGTACTTAATGCCGGCAGAGAACATTTCGGGGGAAGTCCACAACCACTGACCGTGATCATCGAGCGTGGTTACTGATTCAAAGGTGTATGGCCCGCTCTCGTTCAGTACGTCCAACAATGAGTTCAACTGCGGTGGACGCAAGAGATTCTCTTCGTCAGGAACATAGACTGGTATGGACAAATAGACAGGCTCCATATTGGCTCGATAGTAGCCGACCTGGTGGTTGAAGCCAGACAACTGCGCAACGACTGCAACGCGATCGGTGAAGTCTCCCTGCCCGTCGGTCCGTAATTCCCGGCAAACGGCCCCGAATTCGTCAGTGACACCGAGCACAAGGTTCGGCACAGGCTGCCCATTGCTGACATAAGTAACATGCCCGCTGATGTCCAAATAGTCACCAGAAACTAGCCCTGTGTTGAACGCATAGGAGCTGCTTCCATTCAGCGTGACTTGGTCAATGTGGATTTCGTACAAGATGGTTCCAGCGGAATTGTCAGGTCCCGTCCTCACCAGCCAGAAAGCCCAGCCGCCGGCGCCGAACGAGGTTGTTCCGCCCCCTAAGATGAACCCTCCGTCCGCCGTCTGCTGAACGGAGTAGCACCAATCCGTACCGCTTCCGCCGAACGTCCGGCTCCACAGGCTGTTGCCGTTTCCGTCCGTCTTCACCAGCCAGAAATCATCGTTCCCGGCACCGAACGAGTCTGTCGAGCCCCCGAGGATGAACCCGCCGTCCGCCGTCTGCTGAACGGAACGGCAAACCTCGGAATAGCTTCCTCCGAACGTCCGGCTCCACTGCTGATTACCGTTTCCATCCGTCTTCACCAGATAGAAATCAGAATTCCCGGCGCCGAACGAGGTTGTGTAGCCCCCAAGGATGAACCCGCTGTCCGTGGTCTGCTGAACGGAATTGCACCAATCCCAACTGGTTCCCCCGAACGTCCGGTTCCACAGGCTGTTCCCGTTCATGTCCGTCTTCACCAGATAGAAATCCCTGCTGCCGGCGCCGAACGAGGTCGTGTAGCCCCCAAGGATGAACCCGCTGTCCGTGGTCTGCTGAACGGAATTGCACCAATCCGTGCCGCTTCCGCCGAACGTCCGGCTCCACTGCTGATTACCGTTTCCATCCGTCTTCACCAGATAGAAATCCGTGGCCCCGGCGCCGAACAAGTATGTCCTGCCCCCTAGGATGAACCCGCCGTCCGTGGTCTGCTGAACGGAATAGCAATCATCCCAACTGCTTCCTCCGAACGTCCGGCTCCAAAGCTGATTGCCGTTGGCATCCGTCTTCACCAGATAGAAATCATCAATCCCGGCACCGAACGAGAATGTGTACCCCCCGAGGATGAATCCGCCGTCCGAAGTCTGCTGAACGGAATAGCAGACATCGTCACTACTTCCCCCGAACGTGCGGTTCCACAGACTGTTCCCGTTCGCATCCGTTCTCACCAGATAGAAATCCCTGCCTCCGGCGCCGAACGAGGATGTCTCGCCCCCTAAGATGAACCCTCCGTCCGCCGTCTGCTGAACGGAGTAGCAGACATCGCCTCCCCCGAAGGTCCGGCTCCACAGGCTGTCGGGCGGCTGGGCGAAGCCTGCCTGCACGCAGGCAAGCAATATCGAGATTGACATTATGCTCCACATGATTTGCCTCCAAATCTATCTTAGTAGAAACCGTCTCGCCAATGTAGTGGGTCTCTTGCATTCTCAATCGCGGTTTTTGATCAACTCCCACTGACATCCATAATATACAGCGCGCTCCGCCGGATGTCAAGAGAAATTTCTTGTTGTCCTCGCCGTTGTCAATATCGTAAGGGCATGGCGCGCCACGCCCCTACATCCGGTGGCGCCATTGGGGGTCTGGAGACCCACAACGGCGACTTGCTGTGCCTCCGGTGGTAGGGGGCGGGTCTCCGACCCGCCCGCGCTTCTAATACGGCCGTTGATAGAAGGGGGTTTTGACGATGCGGGCGGGGAGGAGATGGCCGCGGGCGTCAATTTCGAGAGGAGTACCGATTTCAGCAAGTTCGGTGGGGACATAGCCCATGCCGATGCCTTTTTCGAGCATGGGCGAGACCGTGCCGGAAGTCACTTGGCCGACTTGTTTGCCACTGGATAAGATGGGATAATGCGGGCGGGGGAAGCCTGTGCCTTCGATTTCAAAGCCGATGAGCTTGCGGCTCAAGCCTTCTTCTTTCACGCGCAAAAGCGGCTCGCGTCCGATGAAATCGCCTTTTTGCAGTTTCGTAATCCACCCCAGGCCCGCTTCAAGAGGATTCGTGGTCTTATCAATGTCATTGCCATAGAGACAATATTTCATTTCGAGCCGCAAGCTGTCGCGCGCACCAAGACCGACCGGCTCGATGTCGAATTCTTTGCCCGCATCGAAGAGCGCTGCCCAGAGTGCGGACGCATCCTTGTTCTCTACCACTAGCTCAAATCCGTCTTCGCCGGTGTAGCCAGTGCGCGAGATGAGCGTTTTCACACCAGCGACTTCACCTTCAACGCACCAATAGTATTGAATTGTCGATAGGTCGCTTTTTGTCAATTTCTGAACAACGGCTTCTGCATTTCGCCCTTGAACTGCTAAGAGGGAAGTGCGATCTGAGATGTCTTCCAATTCGCAGTTGCCGCGCTTCTGCTCAACAAACCACGCCCAATCTTTCTCAAGATTCGCCGCGTTAACCACCATCAGAAAATGGTCGGGCAGGCGATAGACGAGCAAATCATCCACAATCCCGGCATCCGGATAGCACGCGCAGCTATATTGCACCTGATGCATTTGCAGCTTACGCATATTGTTCACTGTGGTCCAATCCAAAAACGCCTCGGCGTCCGGGCCGCGAAAGACAAACTCGCCCATGTGCGAGACATCAAAAACGCCAACTGTTGTTCGCACTCGCCGATGTTCGGCTCGAATCGAAGTATATTGAAGGGGCATGTAAAAACTGCCAAAATCCACCATCTTTGCCCCAAGTTTTTCGTGGATTGGCGTCAGTGCTGTGTGTTTGACTGCCATGGTTCCTCAGAGATTCTCCAATAGTTGTTTCGCGCAATCAATATACGAAATGTGCGGATTTTGAGCAAGTGAAGAAAGGAACAAAGCGACTCAACGCAAACCGAAGACCGTGCGCTTGATTCCCTGAGACATTTTCGTTAGATTGTGGCGATTCCGGGCGGATCTGGAGATCCGCCTCGGCAGGAAAAATGATCAGGGGATCCGCCTCGGCGAGCAATTCAATTCGTGCCATCCTCACTGACAAGATAGCGAGGCCAATCTTTTGGACAGAACCTATCAACGCACGGTGTTTTGGGGCGTCGGCTTGGCGGCAGCCGCCATGCTCTCCTATGAAATCCTGCTGACACGCTTCTTGAGTTTCATCAGTTGGTATTTCCTGGCATTCCTCGCGATTTCGCTGGCGATGCTCGGTGGGACAGCCGGTGCAATCTATGTTTATCTCAAACCGGATGCTTTCGAGCGTGAGCGCTATTTCCTGTCGCTGGCGCGCGCTGCCATCGCCGCTGCGGTTTCAATCTTCGCGGTGGCGGTGGTTCTCTGCGTCGTGCCATTTACCCTTGATGTCTCAGCGACCCTTTTCTTCATTGTGCTTGTTCATATTGCCAGTGCATCGCTGCCCTTCTTCTTTCTTGGGATTTTCGTTTCGGCATCTTTGACACGTTCCGGCCTCGATATTGCCAAGGTCTATGCCAGTGATCTTGCCGGAGCCGCTTTCGGAGCACTGCTCGCCGTTCTCATTTTAGGGCCTTTTGAAGTTGTCGGTGCGCTGTTTCTCGCGGCAGCGCTTTGTGCGTTTGTCGCATGGCTTTGCGCCAAGCAAGGACGGGCCTCGAAACTCGCCCGAGTCGCCTTGTGGAGTCTCTGGCTTCTGGTTCTTGGTGCACTGCTGAATCAGAGCGGCTATGCAGGGCTTCGGCCCTGGTTTTTTAAAGGCCGAACACTATCTGCCAATCAGATTTTTGAAGAGAGCTGGAATTGCTTCGGAACGCTAACCGTCAGCAAACCTGTGATAAAGCCCGCCCACCTTTGGGCTCCGGCTCAGGATGCACCCGAGTCGCTTGTCGAGGAAATGTTCATGTGGGTGGACGGGTCGGGCGGATCACCTGTTGCTCGTTACAGAAGTCCCGAAGAATTTGACTACCTGCGCTATGATGTCACTTCTCTGGCCTATTACCTGCGCCCGAAAGGAACAACAGTAGTAGTTGGCATGGGAGGAGGTCGGGATGTGTTAACGGCACTGACTTTCGGCCACTCGCATGCGACGGGAATTGAAATCAATCCTGCGGTGGAGAGACTGCATCGAGGCAAGTTGCGAGGCTTTTCGGGTTTAGCTGACCGACGCGATGTCAAGATGGTCACCGCGGATGGGCGAGCGTACTTGGCCAGTCATCCGCAGAAGTGCGATGTGCTTCAAATCTCGCTGCTTGATACTTGGGCGGCAACGGGCGTCGGTGCCTATAGCCTGACTCCCAATGGAGTCTTCACGCGCGAGGCATGGCGGATTCTCTTGCGGCAGCTTGCACCGGACGGGATTCTGACCGTCACGCGATGGTACAGTACCGAAGAAATCGAAGAAACAGGGCGCCTGATCGCACTGTCTGTTCAGAGTCTTTTGGATGAGGGGGCTCGCGAGCCGCGAGCTTCGATTATTCTCGTTGGGCGCGGTTCTCTGGCGACCTTGCTTCTGAAACGCGAGCCGTTCACGCCGGATGAAATTGAACTCGTTGAACAAGTCTGCAATTTGCGTGGGTATGAGATTCTAATTCTGCCGGGGCGCGAGGTCTTTGAGCCGCGTATCTCGGCCATCCTCTCAGCGAAATCGGGAAGCGAGCTTGTCAGTGTGACGCAGCCGGGTGGCCTTCTGGACTTTCGCCCACCGACGGACAACCGTCCTTTCTTTTTCAATATGCTTCATGTGACTCCCTCGGGAATTTTGGGATTCCTCGATTATATGAGTCAATACTTGGAGCAGGAACACGAAGGGGTCATTGAGGGGAACTTAGTCGCGACAGGAACGCTGATTCTCCTCATCATCATTACGAGTCTTTTTGCCATTGCGACAATCTTCATTCCCCTCCGGCGGCGTGGCGAGAGAATCCGCATGCGAGCGCCTCTGGGGTGGGGCATGCTCTATTTTGCGCTGATTGGCCTGGGTTTTATGTTAGCTGAGATGGCTCTTCTGCAGCGGCTTTCGGTTACTTTGGGCAATCCTCCGGTGGCGCTGGGCGTGGTCTTGCCCGCTTTGATATTGAGTACGGGAATGGGAAGCCTGCTATCAACGAGACTCCCGCTGAACCGCAAGCCCGGTTACTTCCTTTTTCCTCTATCCATCGTGGCGGCTATTCTTTTGGCCTGCATTCTTCTGCCAGGTCTTAGCAGCATGATTGAGACGCAAACGACTTTGGTGAAAGCCGTATTAAGCGGACTCTTCGTCACCGTGATATGTCTTCCTTTGGGATTTGCTTTTCCCACAGGCATGAAACTCGCCGAGCGCTCTGTCCCTGAAGCGACGCCCTGGCTGTGGGGTATCAATGGCATTTTTGGAGTCATTTCGTCTGGGCTTTCCGTGATGTTCTCCATCGGCTATGGGATTTCGGCCACTCTCGTTATTGCTGCCGTGATGTATGCGCTCCTGCCTATTGCCGTGATGGGTCTCGCGAAAGGCGCGAGGTGAGTTTGCGGCGGTGACTGCAGACGGAAAAGGGAAATCCCTAATCAAGTGCGTCGTCTGTGATTTGCTGCCATGATATGAGCTACGACGAGATCTTCTGTCCTTTGTACAGTGGCAAAGGTCTGGCTGCATCAGTCACCGCTCCGATTTTCACGGCAAACGGATTGCGAGCCGCGATATCCTCGTCTGTGATGATGTGCACATCCAGTAATTTCCCCGCCCTGATCCCTGTCCTCAGGTAGTTCATTTCGCTGAGGCACAGACTCCAGCCTTCCAACCATTGTTCGAGCATCTCCTGCTGTTTTTCCGTCCCGTCGAAATGCACCAGCAAATCAATGTCGCTACCGGGGCCAGCCGTGGCGTTCTTGGCGCTGCCGAAAACATACATCGCCTTCACTCCGAAACGATCGGCGTCGAGATGCTCCGCGATGTGCTCCGCCATTTGCATACGCCAGCGCCAGTGCTCTTCGAGTGGCTGCCCCTTTCCCACCGGTTTCTGATCCGTTCTCATCTCTTCCACGCTGACATGAGGCAGGGCAAGCAATCCCATCGCTTCATCTCTATCTGCATTCATCAGCACGCGCAACACTCTCCCGCCCGCTGATCTTGGCACATCAATGACGCGCACGGCATCTGCCAGGGACGCGAATTCAGGAAGGATTCCGGGAAGAATATTATCAGCGGAGCCGAGGAAGCGCTCGTTGAAAACCACATTCGGATCGTCAGGATACAGCGGCAGATAGCGAATGGAAGATTCAACAAGGTCTTGGAAGAAGTGAGTGCCAAACGAGAGGTCGGGCAGATAATTTCCGCGCTGTCGGGCGATCTCGATCAGCATGGCCGTGTTGCTGATGTCCGCGTAGGTCACACTGACTCCAAGCTTGATGTCGCCGCGGCTGCCCCAGCGTCCCGGCCCCATAAGAATGAACTGTCTTTTCGGGAGCACCTTGTTCAATTGGCCAACACAGCGGCCGACCTCTTTCAGAGTGGCGAGGTCACTGATTTCGATGTATTTCAGCGGATCAACATAGACGATGTGCGTACAGTCCGGCATTTTGCCGTTCGAGACATAGCGGTTCGCCGTAAAGACGACATGCTCGCGAGGAACATCGCGGGGAATAAGCGATGGTGCAGAGTCCTTCCCGTACACTTGCGGGCGGCATTGCAGGAGATGAAAATGCCTGCCGTCGGAAGCGAACTCGATGTCCACCGGAGTTTGAAGTTTCTCCTGCAACACCTGCAGAATGGTTCCCAGTTGCCTGACGAACGGAGTGCGTGAGATCAAGCCTTCGAAGGTTGCATAGAACTCGGTGCGTCTCAGGTCCGCAATCATCCCGGACGGGACCTGCAGATGGTCGCCATCGTATGTTGAGACGATGTGATTCAGCCATGGAATTTGATTGCCGTACTCGCGGAAGAAGTCGCGCACATCAATCGTAACAAAGGCATTGGCTTCGAGGTCAATCACATCCATTTTGCGAGGAGAATAGCGCACGACCTCTTCCGGCGAGATATTGACGCGAAGGCCGGGCTGCCCAGGGGCAAGTAGGATTGGATAATCATCGCTCAAGCGATCCACCGCCCGTGTTCCCAATCCCGGCACGAGTCGGATCAGACCGTCCTCCCGGCGAATGCGTGGTGACCAGCGGAATTCATTGTTGCTGAAGGCCACTCCCGCATACGCGGGGAGAAAGTAGCGTCCCACGCACGAGCCAACGACCTCCTGGATCATGATGCCCATCTCCTCACGGAAGTCAATCAAGCCTCTCTCGTGACGATATTGAATCGGATCCGGACCGAATGTGGACGAATAGACTTCGGCGATCGCATCCATCAGCGCCTCGAGCCGTTGCGGTTTCGTTCCCTGATTCGCAAGAAAAAGACTCTTGTATTTCCCCGAAAACGGGGAACCGAAACGATCCTCCAGAAGGCTGGAACTCCGCACAATTAACGGACGATTCTGGAAATCATCCAACGCCATCGAAAGACCCTGAATGATTTCGGGAGTGAAATTCGAATGCTTGAAGATTTGGACGATCTGCCCGTATTCGCGGCGAATCTCATCAATCTCGCGATATTTGTGTTCGACGAGTTCCTCAAGATTGTTATGGGTGATGAAACTGAGCAGGGCATCGGAGGGAATGTACCATGTCTTCGGTGTCTCGACATCGCCGAGGGCCTCCTGCTCCCGGCTGGCATGCTTCAATATCCGCGACGCCAAGAACAATCCGGCACTCTTGCCACCCAGCTTTCCATGACTATTAGTGGGAAAGATGATCCGATGCACAAGCTCATAAAAATCGTTGAGCTCGACATGCTCTTTGGCGATATTGATGTACTCCAGTTGATCTGTGAAAAAGCGGCTGATGAACGAGACCCGCAGCTCTTTGTCCGTCGAGGGGGCCATTTCCGCTCCTTCGACCGCGATATGATGGAATTTGCGGAGGGCGTCGGCGATTTCTCCGAGTGTGGTACTGTAACTCTCCAACGCCATCACCAGGAAACCCGATTTGTCTTCTTGAATCCATTTCTGGATCCAGGAGAGGATTTCCTCGTCACTAAAATAGGTGTCGGCAATATCGAAGATACGATCGCTCAAGTCCTCGGTGATGTCCACGGAGCGTTTTCGCATGGGCCGGTTCTCATCCTCGGGTGAGAGGTCATTGGCAGGACCTTGCAGCATCTCGTCCTGCAAGATTTCTGCTTCGCGGATGCCGCTGGAGCAGAGCCGTACGAACATCTTCCGACTGATGCGACGACAGAGATTTTGATCCGTGCGATGCAGGAAATCACAGAGCACGCGCCACTCGGGTTTCTGCCGCTCGGAGAGGTTCTTCTTGGCGGACTGCCATTCAAGCTGCAGCCAACGGAGTTGCTGATATTGGATGAAGTGACCCAGACGATCCGCAACGGTGTTGATCAGCCGCACCTCTTCGGCATAGAACGGCCCAACATCCGCCGGCGGCATTTCGCGCGTGTAGTAGGCGCCAATATTGCCCACCACCTCGTCCACCACCTTGATATCCGCGCAGAGCGCCCAAGGCGTTTCTCTGAAGGCCGAGGCTGCGAAAAGCCTTCCCTGGAAGAGGATTCGAGCCTGGCAGATATCGGGATACTGCCAGCCGGGCGGGATTGCCTTGATGATTCCATTAAAAATGTCATCAAGTGTTGCGGTCGAATCATTCAGCAACTCCTCAACGGCATACAGACAATTCAACTCCTTCGTGCGCTCCTGCAACGCGAAGAGTAGTCTTTCAATCGGACGGCTCTGCTCATTCATAGAGAGTCACTCCCTTCCTGTGCGTCCATCCTTTCGTATCGGAAATTCTGACGATAGATGCAAGTGGCGAATCCAATGCCTGGAGTCCACAGACATCACTTTTAAGATAGTATTTGACGGCGCAAAAAGCAATCGAGCAAGAAGACGGCCGATTCACAGTCCGATTTCGATTCCGGATCACAGACTCCTCGGAGTCACGCTTCGCAAAGCCAGTGACTTGCTCCATTTTGCTCGGTTTTGCGGGGCTTGACAAATTGAGGGCAATTTCGCATATTTACAGTTCGATTTGAGGAAATCTCTGCCCGAACTTCGGGACAGCTTGGATGTCTGTTTTTTCCGTGACTTGTTCCTTGTACACTTTTCCGCATTCATCGTGCATGTCTCGCTGTCTGCTCAAGGAATTTCAGTCCGAAGGTTTCCCCAAAATAGGACAAATGTGCGAAGGAATAATCCCGCTGCGGCGTTTCGAGCTGTCCCGAGTGCCGGAGAGGTGCATCCCGGACAGGATTCATGAGCAAAATGCGATGTGTCCGCCGACCAGACGCCTGCAAACCCAGGGAATTGGATTCAGAATAGAATCTTCGAGATCAGCAAGGTTTCAATGAATAGAGCTCTCAGACCGTGGTGGGGAATCTATGAAAACAGAGGAAATCTTAGGAATCGTTGAGCGGCATAGTGGGGATCGGGGCGGACTGATTGGCATGCTGCAGGACATTCAGGCGGTCTATAGTTATCTCCCCGCCGACGCCTTGCGAATCGTGGCAGAGCAGACTGGCCGCTCGCTGGTGGATATCTATGGCGTGGCCACCTTTTACCGTGCTTTCAGCCTCACACCACGAGGGAAGCATTTGGTATCGGTTTGTTTGGGCACGGCCTGTCATGTCCGAGGAGGACCCCGGGTGGCCGAGGAGGTCGAGAGACAACTCAACATAAGAGCGGGTGAGACCACTCCCGATAAAATGTTCACTCTGGAGACCGTCAACTGCCTTGGGGCTTGTGCCCTTGGACCTGTTGTCGTCGTGGACGGTCACTACTTTTCCGGTGTGAACGCGTCCAAAGTCCGCGCAATCCTCGAGAAAACCAAGGAAGGCTTGGACAAGATCGAAATACGAGCTGACCGCAGGATTTTTCCTCTTGAGGTAAGTTGCTCGCGCTGCAACCACAGTCTGATGGATTCGGGTCATCTCGTTGATGGCTTTCCGTCCGTCAGAATTACTCAGTCATTTGGCCAGCAACATGGATGGCTGAGGCTGTCCAGTCTTTATGGCAGTTATAATATCGAAACGGAATACGAGGTTCCGCAAGATACCGTGCTCCATCTGTTCTGTCCGCATTGCCACACGGAACTCGTCGGCGCCACCGACTGTCCCGAGTGCGGCATTCAAATGGTACCGATGATTGTGCGCGGCGGAGGGATCGTTCAGATTTGCCCGCGTCGCGGTTGCAGGGGTCATATACTTGATTTAGGATAGCTGAGTTGAGCATAAGCTCTTACCAATGCGAACTTGAGGAGTAACAACATGTATCGACTGGAAACGGTCGAGGAGTTTCTGAGCTTCCGCCGGCACATCGTTGAAGAACCCGAATCGGATAAGCCGTGTCTTGTCGTTTGCGCCGGAACCGGCGGTCAGGCCAGCGGCGCGAACAACATTCTGAGAATTATCAAGCGATATTTGCTGGAAAACAACCTTCAGGAACAGCTTTCGCTACGAATAACCGGTTGTCAAGGTTTCTGTGAACAGGATCCTTTCATCTTGACGGATCCGAGCAGGCACCTTTATCCGCGGCTCAAAATGGAAGATGTTCCTCGTATCATTGAAGCGACGCTGAAGGGTCAGGTCGTTGAAGAGCTGCTGTACCGCGAATCAGAACATCACGCGTGCCATCACCGTCAGGAGGACATTCCATTTTTCAAGAAACAGACACGAACCGTTCTCGGAAAGAATGAGCAAATAGATCCCATAAGAATCTTCGACTATGTCAAGCGTGGAGGATACCACGCACTGAGCAAGGTGTTGCTGAATATTGACCCGGAATGGATCATCGAGGAGGTCAAGCGATCCGGTCTGAGAGGGCGCGGCGGCGCCGGTTTCCCGACCGGAACCAAGTGGGCCCTTGCCCATGCTTCAGGAAACGGTACGGGACAGAAATATGTTATCTGCAACTGCGACGAAGGTGATCCCGGTGCCTATATGGATAGGAGTCTCTTGGAGGGGAATCCGCATGCCGTCTTGGAGGGCATGCTCATCGCGGGCATTGCCACCGGCGCAACGCAGGGATTTGTCTATGTTCGGAGCGAATACCCTCTGGCGATCAAACATGCTTTGATTGCCATTCGCCAAGCGCGAGAACTCGGACTGATGGGAAAAGACATTCTGAAAACCGGATTGGAATTTGATGTCGAGATTGTCCGCGGTGCCGGAGCTTTCGTATGCGGTGAAGAAACGGCGTTGATCCGCTCCATAGAAGGCCGAATGGGCGAACCCAGACAGAGGCCGCCTTATCCGGTCAACAAAGGACTATGGGGGCGTCCGACCTGCATCAACAATGTTGAGACCCTGTCCAATGTGCCGGTGATCATCACTAAAGGAGCCGCTGAATATGCCAAAGTGGGAGTTCCCGGCAACAGCGGTACCAAGATCTTCAGCCTGGTAGGCAAGATCAGGAATACGGGCTTGGTCGAGGTCCCGATGGGAATTACGATTCGGGAAATCCTTTACGACATCGGCGGTGGTTCCATCGGCAAAGCCAGTCTCAAAGCCGTGCAAACAGGCGGTCCTTCTGGAGGCTGTATCCCGTCAGAGAAGTTCGACTTGGCCATTGACTACGATAGCTTGACCGAAGCCGGATCCATTATGGGATCCGGGGGCATGATTGTCATGGACGAGAACACCTGCATGGTGGACATTGCCAAGTACTTCATGAAGTTCCTGAAGGATGAATCGTGCGGCAAGTGCTTCACCTGCCGCAAAGGCACGCAGCGAATGCATGAAATCCTTGAGGATATATCCGAAGGGCGCGGAACAGAGGAACAGGTGGATCTGCTGGAGCAGCTTGCCCATGTCGTGGCCGACACGACCATGTGCGGCTTGGGGCAAACGGCTTCCAATCCGGTGCTATCCACGCTTCGATACTTCCGCCAAGAGTACATGGAGCACATCCTGGACAGTCGCTGCAGAGCCGGCGTGTGCAAAGAATTAGTGGGAGCGCCTTGCCAGTCTGCATGCCCCATCGGCACCGAGGCCTGGCGTTATGTCGCTCATATCGCTCGGGGTGAATATGAAGACGCCTACCGAGCCATCCGCGAAGCCAATCCATTTCCATCTATTTGTGCCAGAGTCTGTGATCATAAGTGCGAGGACCGGTGCCGATTGGGACAGACAGGCAACCGGCCTGTAGCCATCCGGGCTTTGAAACGCTTTGTCACTGACCATGTTGATCCGTCGGTCTATCATCCGGCGAGGTCGCTGGAAAAGAAGACAGACAGAGTCGCGGTTGTCGGCGCAGGCCCGGCAGGATTGACCGCTTCGCACTGTCTCTCGCTGATGGGGTATCAAGTCACCCTTTTCGAGGCCGACTCCAAGCCCGGCGGCATGATGTTCAGTTGTATCCCGGCATATCGTCTGCCACGCGAGGTGTTGGTCAAAGAAATCGCTGCCATTCTCGATGAAAATGTCACCTTGAAGTGCAACCAGGAATTGGGGAAAGACATCACCATAGAGAAGCTCTTCGCGGATGGTTTTAAGGCAATCTTTGTGGCTGTCGGAGCCCAGAAGGGACGGCGACTTCGCTTGGAGGGTGAGGAAAGCAAAGGCGTTCTCCCCTCCATTGAATTCCTGAAAGCCTACAACATCCGGGGCGAACAGTTGGCGAAGGGTCGTGTGGCTGTCGTGGGTGGAGGGAACTCTGCCGTGGATTCCGCTCGAACGGCCTTGCGCCAGAAGGGAGTCGAGAGTGTCACTCTCCTTTACCGGCGCACGCGCCAAGAAATGCCCGCTTTCGCCGAGGAGATTGATGCTGCAAACGAGGAGGCGATCAAGATTGAACCTCTCGTGACTCCAATTCGAATCTTGACGGACAGAGGCCGTCTGACCGGCATCGAATGTATTCGTAACAGGCTGGGTGAAGTGGACTACAGTGGCCGCCGAAAACCGGTGCCGATACCGAATAGTGAGTTCATTCTGCCTGTAGATACACTGATTGTCGCAATTAGCGAGCAGCCGGATGTCAATTCCGTCTCTTCGACAGGAGAACCGGAACTTACGATACGAGATGATGGCACATTGAGCGTAGACCCTGATACCCTTAGCTGCGGCCGCACCGGTGTTTTCGCCGGAGGTGATGTCGTGACCGGACCGAATACAGTGGTGGACGCCATTGCCGCTGGGAAAAAAGCGGCGCAGATGATTGACCGATATGTTCGCGGCGAGGAACTTCGGCAGCGTCAACGAGCCAAGGTGCCTCAAGTCTATGTGGAATCGTGCAAGGTGAGCGAGGAGGAATTAGCGCAATTGCGACGCGCCGAACCGCCTCACGCGCCTGCGGATCAGCGAAGAAGTAGTTTTGTGGAGGTGGAGATGGCACTCCCCGAGGCCGATGCTCAACGCGAAGCGGTGCGATGCTTGCGCTGCGATCTCGAATTCACCCAGATTCATGCCCCCGAAGATCAGACTGTGGAAAGGAGGCAACCCGTCCTATGATAACTCTAACGCTTAACGGCCTGCAAGTCTCCGTTGAGAAAGGTACCACGCTACTCGAGGCGGCTGAGTTCTACGGTTTCCCTATTCCGACTCTATGTCATATGGACGGACTTTCGCCTTATGGCGCCTGCCGCCTGTGTGTGGTGGAAATCGGGGAGAGCGAAAAAGCGAAGTTGGTGTCGTCATGCACTTATCCGGCGGAGGAAGGTCTGAAAGTGCGCACTTCCTCTGCCCGCGTGGTTCGTGCACGCAAGATGGTCCTCGAACTGCTTCTCGCCTCCTGCCCGCAGTCCAAAATCATCCAAGATCTCGCCTCAGAGCACGAGGTGCGCCAGCAGCGTTTCCGACAGGAATACGAAGACTGCATTCTTTGTGGTCTGTGCGTACGGATGTGTGAAGAACAAATGATGGCCAAGGCGATCGGATTCCGGCATCGCGGCGAGCGACGCAGTATCGGCACGCCGTTCGATAGTCGCTCGGAAGTGTGCCGACTCTGCGGCGGCTGCATCTATGTGTGCCCTGCTTGCCAGCTCCGCTGTACCTTCACGGAACCGGAGAAGGCAATCTGCGGTGGATGCGCCAATCTGAGTCCGCCATGCCTCAAGAAAGAGCCGTTTGATGACATGATGTGCTACATGGATCCTTGTGTAGCCTGTGAGATCAAAAAAGATTAGCTGAAAAAGATACTGATTGGAAAAAGGAGACATCAATGCCCCCGACATTTTCGAGGCTCAACTCCTCCGCCGCAACGCTTACGAAGAACAGAACGGAAGGGTCTGTGGTCCCCATATCGGGAATGTGCGTAACCTGCGTGGATGGCTGCATCGGCATGTGCGAGATTGGCAAGTCTGCCTATCGCGGCCATGAGGTCATTTACCCGCAGCCATTCGGTGTGATCACGACCGCTGCCGAGAAGACTTACCCGGTGGATTACTCTCACTTCAGCATTATGGGTACCGCTGTCGGCGCGCACGGCATCGAGGCGAACAGTGACAAGGCCATCTTCCCTGCCGTCAACCTTGAAGTGCGGTTCGGCCAAGACAAGGGCGTGAAATTCCGCCTCCCCTGGATTATCCCCGGCATTGGTTCCACAAATATTGCGAAGAATAACTGGGAAGGATTGGCCATTGGCTCGGCCATGGCGGGGACCGGTCTGACTATCGGCGAGAATGTGGTTGGAATGGACTCACAGGCGACCTTCAAGAATGGCCGGGTAGTGGATACGGTGGATTTGAAGCGCCGCGTGGAGCTCTACAAGAACCACATGCGGGATGGATATGGTGCGATTATTGTTCAGGCGAATGTTGAGGACACTCGTCTGGGTGTGCAAGAGTATGCAATCGACAAATTGGGCGTGCACATCGTCGAGTTGAAGTGGGGACAGGGAGCTAAGGACATCGGCGGCGAGGTCAAAATCAATGATCTCAAGAAAGCGCAGATCCTCTATGAGCGCGGCTATATCGTGCTGCCGAATCCGACCGACCCGGATGTGATCAAAGCATGGGAGCACGGTTCTTTCAAGGAGTTCGAGCGCCACTCGCGTATCGGCATGGTGACCGAGGAATCCTTCGCCAAGCGCGTGGAGGAGCTGCGAAAGGCAGGCGCGAAATATATTTTCCTCAAAACAGGCGCCTATCGCCCAGCCGACCTTGCACGCGCGATAGCCTTTTCGTCGAAGTACAAGATTGATTTGCTCACGGCGGACGGTGCCGGCGGCGGAACCGGCATGAGCCCATGGCGCATGATGAACGAGTGGGGTGTGCCGCCGGTTGAACTGCATTCGCTGCTCTACTTCTATACCAAGAAACTCGCCGACAAGGGCAAGTATGTCCCAGCTCTGTGTCTGGCAGGCGGTTTCATCCTTGAGGATCAGATTTACAAAGGACTGGCGTTGGGCGCGCCGTTTGTCAAGCTCGTCGGAATGGCCCGTGGGCCCATTGCCGCCGCGATGGTCGGGAAAACCATCGGTCGCACCATCGAAGAGAATCAAATCCCTGTCTATGTTGAGCGATTCGGCAATACGAAGAATGAAATCTTCGTCACATCCACGGAACTTCGCCATATGCTCGGCAACGAGGATTTCGAGCGTTTGCCCACCGGTGCTATCGGCCTCTATACCTATTATGAACGCCTGGCTCAGGGGCTTCGACAGCTAATGTGTGGAAGTCGCAAATTCGCGCTCGAATACATTGAACGCGACGACATCGCTGCACTGACCCGAGACGCTGCCGAAACCAGCGGCATCAAGTATATGAAAGATGTGGACGCGAAGGAAGTGGATAATATCCTGAGCTTCTGATCCTGATCTCAGACGGGCGGCAAGCAGTCTGACTTCGCGGTAGCTATTCGGCCAAGCTCAGTCGCATCAGTCTACCCCATATTAAGGGAAACTTGGTTGTCAGTGAACCTCTCAACAACGACCTTGCAGCCATAATCAAAGCAATGGCTGTCGAACGGAGTTGCCTGTGGAGCGATCGCTGGAACCTGAAAGACACCTGCGGCGTATAAATGGACAGAAAAAGGAATATATTGTCCGGAGCAGATTGCGAACTTTCGTTGTGATACGATGAAAAACAAGGCCAAAAGAACTCTGTCCTATCTTCTCATTCTTACTTGGTGCGTGGCCATCGGGCTTCCCGTTGGCCAGGCTGCGTGGAATTCCATTCTCGAGACCTTGAAAGGCCATGTGGCCTGTTCCTGTTGCTGCGAAACCGATTGCTGCAATGCCCCTAATGAGACGCGCGATGATGCATGCACCTGCTCGGTCCATCTTTCGTTCTCTTCCGTAGGCATAATCCCCTATTTTTCCTTTGCGAATTCTCTTTGTGTACTTGGACACATCGTTCCATCCTCTCTGATACCTCTCCAAGCCCCTTCTTTTTCAATTGATCATCCTCCGACCGTCGCTGCCTAAGATTTGACAGGACAGCTCTCTTCGGACTCAACCGACGGAGATGAACTGCGTCTTTGGCTTAGGTTGACCTTTTCAGGTGAACGAGCGACACCTTTCAGTGTCTTTTCACTTTGTTCACTTCATTAGCAAATAACAAAACAGAAGAGTAAGAACAATGAGTTGGCAGAAACCTGGTACCTTATTCGTGGTCGCGTTGGCGATTATCGGCCATTCCTATTTTGGACATGCGGAAGAACCGGCCGCGACCGTGCAAATGGCTGAAGGCAATGTCTGGTCAACGAGCGACGGAAAGAAATTCTTCACATGTCCGGTGATGGGCGGGGAGGGGCTCGTGGAAGAAGCCTCGGCCTTCTCAGACATCGAGGGCGTGCGCTATTATCATTGTTGCGGCGGCTGCCAAGAGCCGTTTCGTTCCAATCCGTCCAAATGGCTCAAAGGATTCGCCGTGCCGGGGAACATCGTCACGGTGGACGAAGCCGGCAAACATTTTGTGGATCCCGTGGATTCCACGAAAGGCATCGTGAAATCCAAAACAGCCTTCGTTGACCTCGATGGCAAGCGCTACTATTTCGCCTCCAAGAAGACGATGAAGCGTTTCCAAGAGAACTCACGGGCAATCTTTCGCAAGTGAAACTGGTTCTACGGAGTCGCCGTGATACGGCGACTCCTTCTGTTGTCGTACGAGTTTTGATCTCAAATAATAGAGGAGATTCCATGAAAACCCGCGCCTTGATTCTGACCGTCGCCCTCCTTGGGGCGCTGGGCGCAACGACCTTGATGCTGTCTCAGCCGACAAAGAAAAACGATGTCACCGCGAAGTACTCAGGAAAGCCCTGTGCAGAACACGGCATTGCCGACAGTCTGTGCACGCGCTGCCATCCCGACTTGATTCCAGTTTTCAAAGATCGAGGAGACTGGTGCAGCGAACACAAGTTGCCCGAATCCCAGTGCTACATGTGTCATCCCGAGCTCCAAAAGACCTCTGGAATCAAAGAGACCCATGATCATCTGCAGGAGTCGGAAATGGCTTTGACGATTGACTGGTGTTCGGAGCATCGCGTACCTGAGTCGGAGTGCACCCAGTGCCATCCCGAATTGGTCGCCAAATTCAAAGAGAAGGGAGACTGGTGTGGTGGACACGGTGTCCCCGAATCGCACTGCTATCTGTGCAACCCGAGCCTCAAGTTCCCGCAGGAAGAGAAGTATCCGCAGTGGCAGGAAGAGCAAAAACAGGAGAAGAAAGAGGAGTCGGCCAAGCCTCGCACATCCCTCTTTCGTTCCAACGCTCCTCACTGCACGACGGACGATGCGATTATCCAACTAACGAGCGTTGAAAGCGCCGAGCGAGCAGGCGTGACGATCCAGGCCGTGGACGAGGTTCCGCTGGCCGAAGTGATTGAGGCTCCGGCCGAGGTCGAGTTTGACGCGACCGCTTCCTATGCCGTGACGAGTCTGGTGAGTGGGACGCTGACGCGCTGGCTGGTTTCTCCGGGAGAGCGCGTGCGCCAGGGGCAGATATTAGCCTATCTTGAATCCATCGAGGGAGCCGCGCTCAAGGCCGAGTGCGAACATGCGGCGGCGGTTCTGGCCCTCGCTAAGAAGGAATACGAGCGCGCCCAAGAGCTCGGACAAAACAACCTCATCAGTCCGCGCGAACTGCAACAGGCACAGACCGAGCACCTTCGAGCAGAAGCGGACTACCGGAAAGCAGCCAGTGCGCTGAAAGCCCTGGGATACTCGGAAAGCGACCTCGACAGGCTCAGTGATGATGATGCCGTTTCGCTTCCCATCCGCGCGCGCCACACTGGCACGCTCGTAGAACAGCGCGTGGAATTGGGAGCCATTATCCAAAGTGGGGAGTCCATAGGCCTCATCTCCGAAACCGATCGGCTGTGGGTCGAAGCGCGTGTGCGAGAGCGAGAACTGCCGCGCGTGCGAGTGGGACAGCTCGTCACTCTGTCGAGCGACGGCGATGCTCTCGGCCGCTGCCGGGGAATCGTGACCTGGGTGGCTGATGGTGTAGATCCGAGCACTCGCATGGGGCTGGTGCGCATAGAAGCCGAGCCGAATGGTAGTTCCCTGCGGGCCCATCAGTTCGTGCGAGCGCAGATCGCGGCCGATTCTCCCTCGAATGCCGTCATGGTTCCGACCGAAGCAGTTCAGTGGGAAGGCTGCTGCAATGTGGTGTTTGTTTCGGAAACACGAGACCGCTTCCGACCTCGGAAGGTGCATGTCGAGTTTTCCGATGGCAACCACTATGCGGTCTCCGGACTGAATGCGGGCGAGCGAATTGTAACACGCGGCAGCTACCTTCTCAAGACCGAGCTCATGAAGGGCAGTCTCGGCGCGGGCTGCTGCGGTGTGGGAGCGTGAACGACCCATGCTGAGCAAAATCATCGAGTGGGTGATGGCCTACCGCGGGCTCGTGTTAGCTCTGGCTGGACTCCTGTGCGTGGGCGGCTTGATTTCGCTATGGAATCTCCCCTTTGATGCCTTTCCCGATACCACTCCGGCCCTCGTGCAGGTGAACACCACGGTGCCGGGCTATGCCGCGGAAGATGTGGAAGCGCAAGTCACGGCCATAGTTGAGCGCGACCTCTCGGGACTGGCGGGGCTCATGGAGATCCGCTCCATTTCCAAGTTCGGGCTCTCGCAAATCACTTGCGTTTTTGACGACGGCACAGACATCTATCGAGCAAGACAGCAGGTTACCGAACGATTGACGACCGTCGAACTTCCCGAAGGTGTTGAGCGGCCGAAGCTGGGTCCGGTCTCGACCGGCTTGGGGGAGATCTTCCACTACATCGTGGTGGCGAAAAACGGGGAGCCCACTCTGGCCCGGGAGGTGCAGGACTGGGTGATCAAGCCTCAGTTACAGACCGTCCCCGGCGTGGTAGAGGTGAATAGCTGGGGCGGCTACGAGAAGCAGTACCAAGCTCTGGTGGATCCCGAACGGCTTGTAGCGCTGAATCTTACTCTCTCCGACGTCATTGAAGCCCTGAGCAGGGGCCAACAGAATGTCGGCGGTGGAGTAACGAATCGCGCCGGCGAAAGATTCGTGGTGCAGGGAGTGGGAGCTCTGAGCAAGCGCGAAGACATCGAGCAGATCGTGATTGATACGCGCAATGGCACCCCCATTCACCTGCTCGACATCGGCGAGGTCGCTATCGGGCACGAACTGCGCATGGCGGCAACCACCTACAATGGCCAAGGTGAAGCAGTATTAGGGCTGGGATTCATGCTTACCGGCGAGAACTCCCATCGTGTGGCGCGAGGCCTGGCCAAGCAGTTGGAGAATGCAAAGAAAACCTTGCCGCCTGGCATTGACGCACATGTGGTCTATGACCGAACACACCTCGTGGACCAGATCCTCGATACCGTCAAACACAATCTGACCTTCGGTGCGCTCCTCGTGATGGCGGTGTTGCTCGCCTTCCTGGGCAATTTTTGGGCAAGCCTGATTATTGCTCTTGCCATACCGCTGTCCATGCTCTTTGCCTTCAATTTGATGTGGCAGGCGGGAATCGTGGGAAGCTTGATGAGTCTCGGAGCCATTGACTTCGGTCTGGCCGTGGACAATGCGGTCGTTCAAATCGAGAATGTGACGCGGAGGCTCTCCCACGGCAGTGACGGACGCAGCCGACTGCAGGTCATCCGTGATGCCATTATCGAAGTGCGCAAGCCTACCATGTTTGGCGGGTTCATCATCATGCTGGTTTACCTGCCTATCTTGACGCTGCAAGGTGTGGAGGGGAAGCTCTTTCGACCGATGGCATTGACCGTGATCTTCGTGCTGGGCGGTTCGATGCTTCTCTCGTTCACGGTGATCCCGGCTTTGGCAGCCAGTTTTATGCCCAAGAAGCCTAAGGAGCGTGATCCACGCACCGTTGAATGGCTGAGGAAGATCTATCAGCCCGCTTTGGAATGGGCCTTGCGACGACGACGAACGGTCCTTATGTCCGCGGTGGTTCTGGTTCTTGCTGCGGGCTTCCTGTTCACAAGGCTCGGGTCGGAGTTCATTCCCCGACTCTCCGAGGGCAGCATCGTTATCAACATGATCCGTCTGGCCGGAATCTCTTTGGAACAGTCCGTAGAAAATGGCGAGCGTGTGGAGAGAATTCTGAAGGAGAAATTCCCGGATGAGATTGCGGAGATCTGGACTCGAACCGGGACTCCTGAGGTAGCCACTGATCCAATGGGAGTCGAGCTTTCCGATGTATTCATGAGTCTGAAACCGCGACGGGAATGGAAGCAAGCTCGGAATCAGCAAGATCTCGTGGCTCGGATGGATGAAGAGCTGTCGGATCTTCCCGGGATGAATGTCGTCTTCACTCAACCCATCGAGATGCGTTTCAATGAGATGATCGCGGGAATTCGCACCGATCTCGGCATCAAGATCTTTGGCGATAACCTCGACACTCTCGAAGCGAAAGCCGAGCAGATTGCCGAGATCCTGCGCTCCACCGATGGAGCGGCGGATGTGAATGTAGAGCAGATCACCGGCCAGCCGGTATTGCGCATCGAAGTAGATCGAAAAGCACTCTCTCGCTACTCCCTGAGTTCAGCGGATGTGTTGGAGGCGGTGCAGAGTCTTGGTGGCACAGTTGTCGGAGAGGTTCGCGAAGGGCAGCGACGCTTTGACATGGTGGTCAAGCTGGACACCAACTATAGTCATAGTCCCGAGGCCATTGACCGTTTGCTCCTGCCCGCGCCGAAGGGAGAACTCGTGCCACTCTCTCAAGTCGCTCGCTTTAATCAAACCGAAGGCCCTTCCACCATCACGCGGGAGTGGGGAAAGCGGCGGACCGTGGTGCAGTGTAATGTGCGTGGGCGGGACATCGGATCCTTCGTCAATGAAGTCCGCCAGCGAATCGAAGAAAATGTCCCATTCGAGCCCGGCTACTATGTCCGCTTCGGCGGGCAGTTCGAGAATCTGGAGCGCGCGCGAAACCGGCTGATGATTGTCGTGCCTCTGGCGCTGCTCCTGATCTTCGGGCTTCTCTATTGGACTTACAAATCCGGCCGCGACGCCCTGCTGATCTTCAGCGGAGTTCCCTTGGCCGCGGTGGGGGGAGTCATTGCCTTGGCCGTCCGCGGAATGCCCTTCACGATTTCGGCGGGCGTCGGCTTCATCGCACTGTCAGGAATCGCCGTCCTCAACGGACTCGTGCTGGTCTCCTCCATTCGACATTTGCAACGGGAAGGGGTCCCGTTCCTCGAAGCCATTCGTACCAGTGGCTCTGTGCGGATGAGACCGGTGATCATGACCGCTCTGGTCGCGGCACTGGGATTTGTTCCGATGGCGGTCTCGCAGGGCGTGGGAGCGGAAATCCAGCGGCCTCTGGCAACCGTAGTCATTGGCGGTATTCTCACTTCCACCCTGCTGACGCTCATCGTGCTTCCGGTTCTGTATCGCGTCGCGGGACGGCCACTGACAGCGGAGGCTGAAGAATAGATTCAAAGATCACCAACAAAAAAGGCCGGGCGTTTGTCCGGCCTTTTCGATTGGCTCAGTTGACATTAAGCACTCGCGGCAACGCCCTCTTTTGGGCAAAGGTCAGCTAATGGACACACGGAGCATTTCGGTTTGCGCGCGATGCAAGTGCTTCGTCCATGCCAAATCATGGCATGACCGAAATCTATCCAGACTTCGCTCGGCAATATTCTCATTAAGTCCTGTTCGATTTTTTCAGGATCATCTTCACGCGAGAGCCCCATGCGATAGGAAAGACGGCGCACATGCGTATCCACAACGACGCCCGTTGCCAAGCCAAAGACGGTTCCCAAGACTACATTGGCCGTCTTTCGCCCAACCCCCGGCAGCTTCACCATTTCTTCCATCGTTTGCGGGACTTGGCCATGGTGATTCTCGATAAGCGATTGGCAAAGACCGCGCAGAGATTTCGCCTTGTTATGAAAAAAGCCTGTCGGCCGGATGTCGTTTTCCAGCTCCTCCAAAGGAACCGCCAAGTAATCCTGCGGTCTGCGATATTTCTTGAAAAGAGATTGTGTCACCGCGTTCACTCGCTCGTCCGTGCATTGAGCCGAGAGAATGGTCGCGACGAGAAGCTCGAAAGGGGAAATGTGACTTAGCGCCGTGGTCACGCGCGGATAGGCGTCAGTTAGACGCTGCCACATCCTCCACGCGTGCGCCTTTTTGTTTGCCGGCGCGCTCTTTTTGCTCTTTTTTCCTGCCAAGTTTGCTTCCTTCGCACAGCCGATGCAGGGTTTCCCGAAGCACCGTTTCATTCACCCCTCGTGCAACGAATTTCCCTTCATACGCAATCGAAATCGTCCCCGTCTCTTCCGAAATCACGACGGCCACACAATCGAGCTCTTCGGTAACCCCTAACGCAGCTCGATGGCGCGTGCCGAGTTCGGAATCAAGGTGCTGGTTCTCGGTCAGGGGGAGGAGGCAGCGGGCCGCTTCGAGAGTCGTTCCGGTAATCACCACGGCACCATCATGGAGCGGAGTCCGCGGGTGAAAGATGGAAAGCAGAAGTTCGGGACTCACCTCGCCTTGAATGCGAACGCCGCTTTCCGCGATAGAACGGATATTGGAGTTGCGTTGGATGACCATAAGCCCGCCAAGATGACGGTTCGACAGCTCCGCCGCGGCATGGGCCACCGCATCCAGCGTGCGCGCACCTTCCGCCCTGAAGAGAACACGCACCAGCCGATTTTGGCCAAGCTGCACAAGGAAGCGGCGCAGCTCGGGCTGGAAAAGAATAACAAAGGCGATGACCCAGACCGTTGTCACGCTTTGCACCAGCCAGCTTGTCCCGCTCATATTCAACGCTTGAGCAGCGATCGCGAACAGAAACAGAATCAGCAGCCCCGCGAACATCTGGCTCGCCCGCGTGCCGCGCATAATCTGATAGAGCTTCCAGAAAACGAAAGTCACCACCAGAACATCGAGCACATCAATCAGTGTGACTGGTATGAATACAATGCGGAAAAGTTCCATAAGTCATCAGCCGCAAAGACTATCAACGCAGAAGCTACCTCAATTCTCATCCTAAAATACCAAATTTCGCGCCCAGAAGCAACTTTGCCAAACCTACTGTCAAGGGCTTCCTAAGAAGACTGAAAAGCATAGGCCTCGTGCCGTCAGTCCAGACGGCCACGCTGTCCTTGACTTGAGCCGAGTTTTGCGTTATATTTTAGATGCTATCCAAATTCCGGGGACGATCTGGTTTCGACGGGATGATCGGGTGGCAGGAAGTGCAGGCGGAGGCTGGGGCATCCTCCAGAATCTTACCCCAAAAACACAAGTGCCAACAGCACTTATGCTCTTGCTGCCTAATAATTAGGCGGCACGCTCCCCACCGGTTTGCTGGTCGGTTGGTGGGTCGAGCGCCATTCCAGACCGGCTGGCGCAAGGCAATGCCGCGAGCCGAGCGCGAGATTCAGTGGCTGGCCTTCGATAGCTTTGTCGCTTGAGCGGCCCGAAGGCGAGACTCTATCGAGCGAAGAAGCCTGTGGGACTTTCTGTGGTCCGCTTCTCGGACGCGGGTTCGATTCCCGCCGTCTCCACAAGACAGCCCCTGCTAAGTATATGCTTAACAGGGGCTTTGTGTTGCTTAAAATCGGGTTGTTCGGCGAGTGCGCCGTAAATGTGCCAAACTGTGACGACAAGCTGTCGAGAAAAAGGAAACACCATCACACTTTGCCTCCCCCGTCTGGCTCATGTTGATCCCCGTTGTCCGGAGGCTCAATTCTGATCATCAGCTTTCGGATCTGTTCCTGCTTCTGGCTGGGCAGCAGGTTCGTGTACCTCTGTGTCTGAAGGATGGTCGAGTGCCCTAACCAGTCCTGAACTGTGCGCATGTCCACGCCGCAGGCAAGCGCATTTGTTGCAAACGTGTGTCTGAACATGTGTAGCCCCGTGAGATGATATCCCTTTTCGATCTTCACACCCGTTTCTTTCTCTATGCGCTTAAGACAGGCAACCCATGTGTTCCGGTTGTGGCCGCGATGCCCGCCCCTGCGTCCTGTGAACACAAAGGGATTGCCGGAATCGCGCGTTGCTTGGAGCTCTTTCAGTATCTTGATGGCTTCATTGCAAAGTGGCACCACACGGTCACGACGGTTCTTGGTCAGGTGAACTCGCGTGCTGCGAACCTTGATATGTTCCTGGCCGGGGGTGAGATCCACATCAGTCCACTGCAGGTGACGAGCTTCACCATCGCGCATGCCGCTGTACAAAAGGAGTTTGTAGAACGAGACGGAATTCTTGTGGGCGTACTTGAAGCTGAGCCCAAGCTCCGCCGACGTGTAGATTTCAATCGAGTGCTTCTCCGTCCGATGCTTCTGAATCTTCTCGGCCGGGTTGCGTGAAAGGTACTCCCGCTCCACGGCAAATCGAAAGAACCGCTCGATGACACGCAGTTCGTCGTTCCAACTCTTCGGCGCTATCTTCTTGAGTCGCTCGTCCAGATGTCGCTCTACATCAGCCACAGTGACTCGTGCAAGGTTGGCAAGATCGTTCTTCTGCAGAAAGAGAAGGAACGGCTTGAGTTGTTGGAACAGCCGCCGGGCGTAGCTCTCCGATTTCTTCAGAATGACGGTGCGCTTGAACTCCTCGAAGACCTGAAAGAAATCAACAAAGGTCTGCGGCAGTCCCACCACGCCACGTTCGACGTTCTGCTCGATCTCCACTCGCATCTTCTCCGCCATCTTTTGGTCGGATACTTTCAGCGATCGCCGAATACGCTCGCCATTCTGGACATAGTCTATCCACCACACCTTCTTGCGCTTCAACTTCCCTGTGTCGGGATCCCTGATTGATCGCTTGTAAATCTTCGCCATATCGTCCTTATGGTTGTTCTCGAGAGTACCTGATCTTCTTTACCTCCTTTCCGACTGGTGCTATCAGCCGGTAGTCACCAGCACTGTCTGAACGAAAAGCCCCGCATCATGACGGGCCTTTGTTTAGTCGGTCCGCAGCAGAATCGGTCGCTGAATACTGTGGCGCATTTGCAATTCATAAGCCGAGACCTTCAACTGTGTGCGGCCCTTGGTTGCACGCTTCTCCATCCACGCGTCGAGCTCATCGAGATCAAAGCGCACGGCCCCTCCAAACTTGATCTTCGGAATATATCCGAAGTGAGTCCATTTGCGAATGGTGCTGACCTTGACACGAAGATAATCTGCGGCTTCCTGTGCCGTTAGAAATGTTTTCATTGTGACTCCTCCTTGAGTCTAGCTTGGAATTAACGGGTTGTGCATATCTTTCTTATGCCCTGGATTGGAAAAAAGTTGGTCTGGGAAGCGCGGCAAGGTGATGCCGACGGATCTTCCCCACCTCAATCCAGTGGGCGGTGACGTCTTGCCGCACCACTGGATCTTGGTTGTTTGTTACGGGCAAAGACGCAGGTAGTCCACGAGACTTAACCCACATGCGTTGACGTACTGATTGTACTCCTGATCAGGATCGCGATCCAGGAGCAACGCCCGAGTTTTGATCATCATCATGACGCGGAAGTCAACGAGTGACTGGCACCAAACGCCGACTCGGTTACGATATACATCCTCCACAACTCCGGCAAATTCGTCCGCCAACGCTTGATGAGCGGGAAGCGGTTTGTGGCGAGCCGGATCCGTTGTGCGTGAGGCGGCAATACGCCCGTCGATGTTGTGCATAGCGGCAAGTATTGCATCTGTGGGATCCGTTGATCCTGCCAGAGTGGGGTTGAAAAAGCCGATCTGAATATAAAGCCCCTCGACCGCCCAATCGCGGCCCCAAGGGATGTCCAAAAGCCACCTACAGGAAGAATCGAGGTCGAGTCCATGATCAATTGTGACGGCTGCAGAGATTCCAAAACTCGCAGCTTCCGCCGGGAATTTCGAAACCAGTGCAAGGAACTTCCGGTGGATGTCACCACACTTTTCTTCGACACATTCCGGACATGCTTGCGGCATGCGGGCCAGGTAGACAGAGATCGTGATTGAGTCAGGCGGCGATGCATTGAACATCGTGTCGTACTCATGCGGATCAAGGTTAAACGGCTTGATCAACCCCTTTTTGGATGGTGCCATTATGGCTCCTTTCTTTTTTGGTTATTTATCATCCTCTCAGATGCCGCCTCTGCCACGTGCGCTTATGGACAGAGTGTGGGGTACTCGAGGCAGTACTTGCCGCCTGCTTGGATGAAACGCTCGTACTCTTGGTCCGGATCAAGACCCGCCAACAACGCGCGCACCTTCACCATGATCATATTGCGATACGGTACCAGTTTTTCAGTCCAAATTCCGATGCGCTTCTTGTACATATTGTTGATCATCCGACGGTAATAGCGAGCTGACTCCGAATACGCCAAGACCATTTCATGGTCCGCCGGGTTGAGTGAGTTGGTCCTCGCCACACCGAGATCATAGAAAGTCATTGCTATTCGAGTGCCGGGGACAGGATCGGATTTGAGGAGATAAGTGTCAGCATGGACTGACACCTGTACATACATGTCCCTACACACCCACTGTTTCTGCAGTGAATCAAGGGGTGTTAAGATCGCCAGAACATTGCAACCGAATTGGTGCTCTAAGCGAAGCTTGGCACATATGCCAAATTGCTTCGCCTGTCCAGAACAGTCGCGGATTAGTGTCTCAAGGGCATCCTGAATCTCCGAGTATGTCTCGTCAGAGCCGGGATTGGCCCGTAAAGGATTGCTTAGCACCGAGATTGTGATCATCAGTTTTTCGGGAAGTGTCGAATTGAACATATCACGGCACTTCTCTTGATCAAGGTCGAAAGGCTTGATCAGCTTTGAACGATTGAAGAATTTTATCATTCTTGTGTTTCCTTTTTCTTATTGAACTGTCACTGTATTTCCAACACATGCCCAGACGCCGCCTCTGCCTCCTTCTCATCGAATGATCCACTCGACGGCGCCTGGGAATTGGAGCTTCGAGACCTAAGCCTCGGGCTCCTCATTCAGGATGCGGTCGAGTTCAGCTTTGTCCTTCGCGAGATTATCCTTGAGGCGCTTCAGACCGGCTTCCAGATCAGCCAGTGTCTTCTTCGCCCGGGTCTTCTCGTAAGGATTCTCGGCTTCCTCAACCTGTTTGCGGGCTGCGACAATCGCACCTTCCTTGGCTGCGATGAGTGCCGGAGCACGCTCGGTACGCGCCTTCAGAAGGCCAAGTTGTCGACCGCCTGTGGTCTTAGTTCGAGCACGGCGAGCTGCCTGCTCAACCTTGGCCTGAAGTTCGGTTTGTACTCCAGCTTCGAAGCGGGCACGATCTACATATTCCAGACCGGCCACCACGATGAGAGCGCCAAACTTCTTGGCTGCCTTGCGCAAGGTGTCGAGGTCGGGAATCCCGATCTCTTCGGCTGCCTTGCGGAGAGGCAGTACATTAACTTCTTGCATTTTCTTTACCTCATAATTAGATAGTCTATCTCGTCAACATTGACGGTGACGAGTCCGTCATTCAGGCAAGCAGCTACGGAAATCCCTTCCGGGGGGAGGTGGAGGATTATGTCAAAGAGCATTCCTGCAGCCTTCTACTCTATCCGGAAACGATAGGGTGTTTTTTCGCGAGCTTCTGGAGTTTCTTGTATGCGCCCCCGATGCCACCTTTGCCCTTCAACACTTCATGGAAATACGGCTGCGATATTCCCATCACCTCAGCACCAGCCCGTTGAGAAGCTCCGTGGGTATCAAGTGCGACTGCTACTGCCTGCTGCTCAGTTAGTCTCTGGATTATTGGGCCAATGATTTCCAGACGCCGCTCACGAAGTTCATTCTCCGCTTCTTCAGAATCTCTTTCTCCGTCAATCTGTGCGAGCAATGCATCCTCAAGGTTCTCCCCGTCGGCAAAGTCTGGGTATCCGAGATCAATCGTAGAAATCTCCTTATCCAAATTTGGCAAGTCACAATCATAGCGTGCGTGAACAGGGGTACGATAAGTGACCTGTGGGTACTTGACTTGCGTGACCTGCTTTGGTCGCGCTGTGTACCCTTTGTCTTCGAGGGAATTGGAGGCATCAAGCGATGTACGACTTGCAAGCTTCGGATTGGCCTTTTCTTTGTTCTTCCTGGCCATCGGTCTGTTTCCTTTCTGCCGAAGCAGGAGGGCACAAACGGGAAAAGGCCGTGCACCTCCGTTTCAGCGGTTTGGTGACACGACCTGGCCAGGTCGAATTAATTGTTCGCTTAGCGTCCGGACGCTATTATGTTGTCAAAGAAAGTTCTTACATGATGCCCATGAACATGCTGACTATTTCCACTACTTTGTACCGTTGTAACAACAATAATATCCGTAGTTTATGGGTGGTTTTTAGTGACAGTGACTCAAAGACACTCCAAAGAGAGGCACGCCTCTCGCAAACAAAAAACCCAGGCTGCTTTGCCTGGGCTCTGACGGGAACCGAGTGATCTAGTTGTTAAGTGCCACGATCCCTGTGTTTCTCAAGCCATATCAATTCCTCGTTCTTTAGATTTTTGGATTTGTAAGGTCTCATGAAGTCCTCATCGACCAAGTGAATCACTTTCAGATAGGTTGAAAATGTGGTTCGTTTAATAACCTTTATCTTTTCTTCATCGTGCTTCCATTCTACAAATCCCAGCTTTTCCGCAAGTGACTCTCTGCTCGCTGTTTCCGTTGCGACCGCTAGAATTACTCTTCGCCCAATGAGACAGCGTTCAATCGCTGAAATATCTTTAAGTGATTCAATCTGTCGGCGCAAGTTCTGTCCAGGAAGATATCCGTGTTCTTGTATCAATGCAAGTTTTCTCTCTGCTTCTTCAGTGATTCGCTCTTCATAGGGTTCCCAATTCTGTATGTGTTCTCTGAAGCGTTTGTAATCCTCTTCAAAGTTGCCAGTTGAGTGTGTTCGCACTGGGAGTTCGGTTGGTTGATTGATTTGCCATATGACTTCCGATTCTCCGTCCTTTTCCAGGTGCCGTGGTGTCTTAATACTATTCTCCATATAGAGTGATCCAAGTGACGGTTTTGTCATCAGTACTTTCTTCACTAATTCTCCGCTGACGAGCCCGTTGCAGTTTAGAGATTGAATGAAGACATTCTGTGCACAGTTGCGTAGTTCACGATAGTTTCCTGGCCAATCGTGTTTTACCAGCACAGACACAACATCCTCATCGAAGCTTATCGTTGATTTGTCTATCCAGATCCGCTGTGTTTCTGGTATTGGCGAAGCCTTCTCAATGAACCATTTGAACATCGGAAAGATCGCCTCGGGTTGGTCGCGAAGGGATGGCAAAAACACGTGTCCGACGCCAAGCCGCATGTAGAGATCCATGCGAAAAAAGCGTTTCAAAGCCAAAGCTCTCAGATCCTTGTTGGATGCTACAATGATTCTGGCATTGCTCGCCTTCTCATTGGTCGCGCCAACAGGGCGATAGCTTCCGTCATTGAGAAACCTCAGCAACTCGGCTTGAATCTGCAAGTCGAGCTCTTCGACTTCGTCGAGAAACAGAGTCCCGTTCTTTGCCTGCTCAACCAGCCCACATGCTTTTGCAGATGCACCCGTGAAAGCGCCCTTCTCATGACCGAAAAGCTGACTCTCAGCTAATGATGGTTTCAGCCCGGCACAATGGATGGGAACGAACTTCCCCTGTCTTCGCGTGCTCTCATGAATCGACCGCGCAAGAATCTCTTTTCCGGTCCCGGTCTCGCCTTCGATAATGATCGGCACATCGAAAAACGCCATGGGAGCGATCGCGGTGATTGCTTCAGCGAGAGCCCGAGAGTATACTCTTCCGAGAAAATGAAATGTAAACGCCTCACTGTCTGTAAGTTCCACAAGTGAATCGCTATCATCAACGAACTGGACAATGACCCTCGATTTGTCAGTCTTCTCGTCCTTTGCCAAAGATAAGAGATCTCTAATCCTCTCATCGGTCCTCTCGTTCTCTTGCAAAGACAGCAGTCCCTTTAGACGTACCCAGAGTGATTCCAGTAGCCCCTCGCGGCAAAATTCAGCGAACACGATGGTCTCGACGTATGTAACACTCTTGGGCAGCAGAGAGTCGGCGTTCTTTCGATGCCTTGTTTCGATGGCCTTCAAGGGCATTTTCAGCTACACCTGTTTTATGGGATTAATACATGAACTTACGTAACTGCATGCACATTATCAAGTCGAAATCTGGAATAAGAACATAGCACAATCATTCAGCCCTGCATTCGTAGGGCTGTTTTGTTTTTGAATCTTCAACCAAGAGAGGATCTCATGAAAGTCAAAGTTCTAACACTCGGAAGGGCAGCTCGCGAGGTTGAGTTGCCCGAAGGTTCCACGGTATCGGATGCAATCACCGCTGCTTCTGCTCCAAAGGAAGGCGGGTATACCCGGCACTTGAACGGGAGTCCGTGTTTCGACAGCGATGTTGTTGTTGAAGGGGCCGTGGTGACACTCGTGCCCCAAGTGAAAGGGGGAGGATGGTAGGCAGCATTCCTACCTGCCTGCTGTTTGGAAGAGGGCTGTGGTGATGCTGCGGCCCTCTTCTGCCTCCGGAGGTATTACTCATGATTCAACAGATTCAGGATCTGGTGCAGTTCTATGCACAGAAGCATCATGTCCCAATTGATCTCGTGACCGAAAAGTGGCAGACCGATACCATGAACTCGCAACACATTACGGTAGCATTGCCAAGGGATGCATCTGAAAACAAGGCTCTTGGTGACATGGTTTTCTCGTGCGATCTGAACTACGCCAAAGAACTATCAGGAGATGTTGTTGTCGTTGAAGACACACCCGTTGCACGGACTGGTCCTCAGTGGCTCGTGCTATTGTTCTGGCCGAAGAATCAAATGGCGTGGAGGTTCGCAAAGAGGTTGCTGGATCAGCATCTACCTAAGATCTGTCGTCAACATCGGCACACTTTACGGGACGCTTTGGTCGAGAGCATTACTTCCTGCGTCTCGGATCGAAAGCGGGAGCTTCAGAGTTCCATGCGGGAAGATCAATACGAAGTCGAACGCTTGTCGATGGAAATAACAAGGCTATCCCGCAAGTTGGAGGGAGACCGGCAAGCACTCGGCATCTTCCAACGGGCACCCGAATGGATTCGGAATCGGGCTAACCACACCTTCGTAGATCTCATGAAACTCGTGCCCTCGATCTATTCGTCGTTCCGGTTCGAAGGCGATACAGTCGTCGGGATCACGCACGAGATTACCATCTCCCATGATGACTATGATTACCACTTTGACCCGTATGAAGTGGAAGTGAATCTGCGACAGGGAAAGGTATTCATCAGTGGGGGCACGAATGCCAATGGGTATATCCATCCCCATGTTACGGATGAAAGCGCAAATATTTGTTGGGGGAATATTGGCCATCTTGTGAGTAGATTGGCTGGTGAGCTTGATCTCTTTGGATTATTTCAGCTCGTGCATCAGTTCTTGACTACTTACAACGCCAATGATCCTTACCAGAAAATCGAAAGATGGAATCCGGACTGGGAAGGAGAAGAAGACGAGGATAATGAACCCTACTGCTCCTGGTGTGACGAATATGGACACGATATCAGTGACTGTGAATCATGCTCGTGGTGTGAACACTGTCAACAGTACGATGATCATGCTGAAGAAGACTGTCCGAACCGTCCCCGAGAGGAAGAGGAGGTGACCGATGAATTGGTCGAAGAAACCGCGTGATCCGGTTGAGCTGGGTATCAAGATTCAGGTAGAGGCTGTGGCTATGCAGAAGCTGTGGTTGTGGGTTGATATCGCTCAGGGTGAAGTCTCTGCCTTGGGCTTGGTCGAGGAGATACACGATGAGGGTACTGCGGCAATTTCCGCATTGCGTGTGACGGATTTCTTCCTTGTGAAGCAGGTCTGTACGCAAGCAGAGACGGATATGGACATCGCGGCACTTGCTGACCTTCTTCTGGAGCTCGAGACCTCGGAGATAGATGGTCGCCAGCTCCGTTGCTGGGTGCATTCGCATGGAAGCATGGGAGTTTTCTGGTCGGAAACAGATGACGACTGCATAGTTGGGCTTGCTAATGGTGAATGGTTGCTATCCCTCGTTGTCAACAAGAAGAGGGAGACCATGATGCGACTCGACCAGTTCCATCCTTGCCATCTCTATCTATCGGATGTCGTGTGGGAAGTGTCCTATCCACTGGCAGATGGTCTGGCAGAAGCATGCTTGGCTGAGTTCAAAGCGAAGGTCACGGAAACATCTCTGCTTTGCAGTCGTGGAGAAAGTGTTGGGGTTCAGCACATCACGGAGTTGAAACAAGCGCATATGCGGGGAGCACTGACTGAGGAGGAACTGGAGGAAGAGATGGCATGGTTAGGCGTAGAGAGAGAAGATACCCTCGATGAACTACAACCGTTTTAGGGAGGCTCATGGAAGACATTCGATTTCTTCGGCAACAGGACGCCATCAACATGAGCCGCTTGTCTCAGGTGGGCATAACCGTTATCGGCGCTGGCGCCATTGGAAGCACAACTTGTGTCTTCCTTGGCAAGATGGGTGCTTGCGGTTTACAAGTCTGGGATGCCGACACTGTCGAATCACACAACTGGTCCAATCAGCTCTATCGCGATGAAGACATTGGAAAGCTCAAGGCATCTGCTTTGATCGAAGTCATGGAAGCTTTCGGTGGTCACACTCCCAACGCTGTCGCTGCAAGATATGTGGATCAGCCTTTGAGCGAAGTGGTCATTTCGGCCGTGGATTCGATGGAGAGTCGGAAGGTTATCTGGAAATCGGTGAGGAAACAACCCGAAGTTCGCTTATATCTGGATGCAAGGATGGGCTTGGAGACACTGGTTGTGCATGCTGTTCGACCGCAGACAAGAGAGGATCGAATCAGCTATGCCAAGTCACTGTGTTCGGATACTGAAGCTCTTCAGGAACCCTGCACTGCTCGTAGTGTGGTCTATACTCCACTGATGGCTGCGGCGGTCTTGTGCAACCTCGTGAAAAGGTATGTCAATGACGAAGTGATTCCAGCGCGTGTGATTCTCGATCTTACCACATTTACCATGATGACGAGCGAAAGATGACCGACCACGAAAAACAACTTTCGGAAGCTCTACTGGATGCGCTGTGCCTCGAATGGCAGGATAATGGGAATCTCTCAGCCGGAGCTGTACGAGATGCCTGCCTGCAGGCTCTATCTGATGTTCTCGGCATGAGCTTCCATGAGATTACAATCTTGATCGAACAGCGAGCATTATCCCAATGATTCAACCGTCGCGAAGGGAGGTGAAATCATGTCTATTGACAAGGAAGCTTTGATCATTGTGCAAGCTATCACCGAAGGTATCGCTGTAGCTTGCAAGAGACTTCAGCAACTTGATCCAGCGGGTGCGGCTGAAGAGGAAGAAGAACAACCCGAGGAGGAACCCGAAGAAGACGATGAGTAGTAACCGCGTATGTTGTATTCTTCGTGCTGTCTGTGATGGTGCGAAGATTGTGTGTGATAAACTGTCGGGCAAAGAAAGCGAAGAAGAAGATTAGTTGCCCGGACAGAAAGAAGAGGGTTCGATGGACCCTCTTTTTAGTATTATTGACCCACACCAATGGAGGCATGGTTGAATCTGACACTCTTGGTTAAGGCTCTTGACGATGCTTTATGCAGTCAAAAGATTTGAAACCGATATTAAACAGACTGATACACGAACTTGCAGAAATCCTTCTTAGCGCCTTGTCCAGCATGATACTCATCTAAATTCTCTTATCGTGTAAAATTTGCTTGACTCTATAAGTGTCTATGCGTATATTATCATGTCATTAGAACTTCGGGAGGGGATTCCATCCCGTGGCAGCACCTTTGACGAGCGAATTCTCCGCTGATGACAGTGGCAGGGTTCGCTCGTTTTGTTTCGTGCTGTTGTGCTACGAGTGTCCCCAGATACTCGTTGAATCAGGCCAAAGTTCGGGAATGAAAATGAACAAGTTTATCACGCTCACGATTGCATTTGCCCTCTGGAGTCCCGACGCAAATGCATTGACAAAACCAATTGACGTTCGCGACTATAATATGAACTACAGCGGAGTCTCAGGAACAGGGACGTTGGGTTACAGTACTCTCTACCGAGACAACTATTCTTCCCCAGATTCAGGGAGCGAGGGTATAGGAGGACATCCGGCTGTTGACATTCCTTGCGTTTCAGGAACGCCGGTTAAGGCAATCGCCCCAGGAATGGTCGTGAGAGCTGAAATGGACACCAGAGGCTTTGGCTATACAATAGTAATTGAACACAACTCAAATGATATTCCTTCACTTGAGCCTCCGCAGGATATAATCTATGTTTGCTATAGTCATCTTAGCAGTTTTGAAGTATCAGCAGATGACCCGGTTGATGAAGGACAAACTATAGGCTACTCGGGTAATTCAGGTCCGTCTACTTACCACCTCCATTTTCAAATTGACAGATATCGTAGGCTTGATACCGGGGAGATCGTGTCAACCGAGAACACTGCGATCTCATCTAACACGCATCCATTCCTTCCTTCGCCCTATACGCCTAATGAGCCAGATGAGGCACATGATCTTGAAAACTTCACGATCAATCCGATGCCTCTTCTTCAGATGGGAGCATTTGTGCCTTGTTACGTGCCAGTAGGCTTCGTTCTTAACGAAGACTATTCTGGATATCCGAGTTGGAGAACAACTGGGGCTTCTGGTGTCTCACAGATGTTTCGAGCGCGTTACGATCAATTCTTTGATGAGTCTTCAGAAATAGAAGTCGAAAAAACTGCACTTGGTTTCCCGTGGGATAACGCACCTGATTGGGTTTCGTACGGCCAGGCTGTTCACAGAGTTGATGATATGTGGATTCAGGACTTGTATGGACCTCATAATGGCTTGACTCTCCCATATAGCGCTCTGATCAAAGGAGACCAGCCGTTAGATGAAGTTCATATCCTTAAAGAGGGCTTCTGGAATCACTGGATCAATTGCAACGGTTGGCTCAACTATGGCCCGCCCGTGACGGACGAGGAAGACGTCGAAGGTGTGCCGCAACAGGAATTTAGAAAAAATGGACGAACTCTCGTCTTTCGCCTGGTGAATGGTGAAGTGCTTGTAGAGGACTTGGGTGGGCAGGCTGTAGGAATGAACAGTGTCACGTTTGTCTGTTCCGCGAGTTCAAGGGAATCAGACGGCGTGTATCACTCTGGGTTGTCAGTAGCACAGTTCAATGCGCCTGTCAATCTCGTTCACGGTTCAACTTTTTTGGGCTTGTATTCCTTGGTAAATGAGCAGCCAATCTTCATCAATCCCTTTACAGTGAACGGTGACACAACCATTAACGTTGACATCAGCTCGGCGTACGAGCCGAACAACAGTTTTGCAACAGCGACGCCGATCGCGGTGGGGTTGGGGATGCAGGCGCATGCGATTGACACGGTGGGCGACGTGGATTACCTGCGATTCGG
>Ga0315289_10000957_pt1 | contig 45022 bp, 43 predicted proteins | sample YL17G11_40_MG_FD_203452 | JGI IMG/M metagenome (GOLD analysis project Ga0315289, IMG submission 203452) | Sediment microbial communities from Yellowstone Lake, YNP, Wyoming, USA - YL17G11_40 | ecosystem: Environmental > Aquatic > Freshwater > Lake > Sediment | place: USA: Wyoming | collected... | reverse complement strand
AAAACTCTTAACCATTGCTTTTGCATTGATTCAGTCACAACAACCTTTTGATCCAAACTATGTCTCAACTAAAACTAAAATAAAAACACCAAAAATTTTACTTGACAAATAATACAGTATCTGAGCCGAAGGCGAAGAATCTAAGAATCAGATGCTTCGCTACGCTCAGCATGACACCTATGTGAGCATGTAGACTTCGTCCAGAATGAAAACTGTGTTTACGTTACATCCATTCTTCGCTTAAATCTTTCCATTCCGGATTCATTGATTCAATCAAGACAATCTTCTTTTTTCTCAACCATCCTTTTATTTGCTTTTCTCTCGTAATTACCGAAGTTACTTCATTTGTTACTTCATACCAGACAAGTTTGGTGATGTTGTACTTCTTTGTGAAACCGTTAATCAGCTTGTTTTTATGTTCATATACCCGCCGTGGCAAATTGTTTGTAACGCCGGTATATAATGTCCTTGACCTGTTTGTCATAATATAAACATAATACTGTCTCATAGTTTACCATATAGCATTTAATTCTGTATAGCTTCGCTTTCGCTGTAGAGATGCTTCGCTTTCGCTCAGCATGACAGTTATGTTTAAAATTACATCCGCGTCATATGGGGACGCCCTCCCTCTTGGCATTGAGGATTACGGGTAGCCTTCGGGTTAAATATTGTTTCTCCTCCAGTGGCAGAACCGAAATTAAGGTATCATACTTAAAGTCTATTTGACCTATTACCTCAAAAAGTGTATCCAGTTCAGCATCCAAATCTCTAATCTCCTCAAGAATCACAATAACATCAATATCGGAGCCTTCAGTAGCATCTCCTCGGGCATAGGAGCCATATAGAATGACTCCCTTTAATTTTTCTCCATAGATTTTCTGAAGGCTCTTTTTCGCCTCTTCCAAGATGGGTTCTATGTCTTTGCGAGTTTTTTTCATATTGACTTTACCTTCAAATTCTAATAAGTCTCATTCTTCAAAACCTGCACCACACCTCATACAACCCTTCCTATCACAAAACCCAAGGATAAGAGGAGTCCCACTAAGAGATGCGTCTGGACGGTCTTAGCCTGGGCGGGAATGAGTTCAGCGATCCTGTCATAGTTTGATCTCAGGATTCTTATAGCACCAACAGCTTTGGGCAGGGTTAAAAAAGAAACTAAAGCAAAGGGGGTAACTACTTTGAAAATCACGCTTCCTGCTATTACCAGATAAGTGGCGGAAATCAAAAAATAATAGCCATAAACTGCATTCTTTTTTCCCAATCTCACCACCCAGTGTCTTTTATTCACCGCTTTGTCCGCCTCGTAATCCGGGAATTGGTTGATATATAAAATAGCCGCCACCAAAAAGCCGATCGGAAGCGAAACCCAGAAGGTAGCCCAGCTCAAAGTATGAGCCTGAACATAATAGGTGCCGATTATAGCTAAGGTCCCTAAATTTAAACCCACCAAAAACTCTCCCCAACCTCGGTAGCCGATAAGGATGGGAGTGAAAGTATACAAAAACCCACTCAAAAATCCAAAGATCCCCAAAAATAAAATCAAATTTCCCGGAGTGACTGCGTTAAGATATAGACCTATTATTGATCCCAAAGCAAAGAATAAAAACGACCCGATTAACATATGTTTGGGAGGAACCACCCCATTCTGGATTACCCGACTTCCGCCGGAGAAAGGGGTGAGGTTGGTGTTGATCTCATCGTTTCCGGTTTTATGATCATAATAATCGTTGGCTAAATTTGTCCCCGCATTGAAAAGGGGCACACCGACAAGAGTCAAAACAAACTTATAAAAGCTGAATTTTCCGGTTAGATTCCAGGCTAATGCAGTCCCCACTAAAACCGGGATGGCGCTGGCAGTAAAAAAAGGAGCCCGAATAGCTACAATCCATTTTTTAATGAATTCTTTTACCATCTGTATCCTTCCATTTTATTCGCTTCATAATCTCTGAAAGCTAAGGAATTGTGACCTTCTATACAAAGTGGGGACTTTATAGAATGGTGAAAGAGTTAATCTGTGCCAACAAGGTCGGGAAATTTTGCCTAACCTTTTCCCAAATGTTTCAATTACAGCTTCTCCGTGAGATGAGTGACAGGAACATTTTCGACCCTCTCCGGTGGCTTTTTACCTGTGGCAACCTCCTCCACTCTTCGGAGGATGGCAGAATGATAATACCGGTATCCGCACTTATCACAGATACCTATGGGCACGTCCTCGATAATAACAAAACCCGTCCTATGCTTGAAAGCTTCCTTTTTTACGACCTGCTGAACAACAGTCCCATCACAATATTCGCACTTGTATCCGTACACTTTTCGCTCCTTAAATTATTTAACTTTATATACGGTTATTATCAAAAAAACACCAGTCTCTTTGAATCGACCCACTATCCCCACGGGAGTTTCGTGAGCAAGTCCCTTACCGAATAGAGTGTATTTCGTTCCCCGCGGATCATCTTTTTCTCTTTTAACAATTTTCCCATTCAAAATGGCATGTTCTATATCATAAATTGCTAAATTGTCTTCAGCCATTTCTTCATTGGCATGATGAGTCATATCATAGTTTCCTCTTCTTATAGCTTCACGTATCTTATCTATAATTCGCTTAGCCACTAAGTTTCCTCACCATCTTATCCTATTACGCAAATGACTTTTAAAAATGCATTCCCGTAAATTCGCAGTCTTGGCTACGAAGACATGTCAAGTAGACCCCCTTTTCAAATATCCGATAAACTCCACCTTCTTCGGGGAGAGTCCATCCAAACTCTTTTCAACGGGGAGCTAAAGATTCGATATTAAAATGGTAGCAGATCCTTATGTTCAACCTTTATCGAATCCATATTTAGCCCCCTTTGGTTGACAATGTTAAGTACTATTCCTAAGCTTCCTTCGAGACCTCTTCCTCCATCACCTTCAGCTTTGGCACCACCGCTTTTATCTCCTCCACAGGTATGGTTCCCAGCCTGATCAGTGACACCTCCTCGCCAGATACATCCAAGACCGTCGAAGGAAGGAAAATTTTAGTTCTTCCTCCATCCAGGATCAATTCGATTCTTCCATTAAAGAAATAGAAAACCCGGTTAGCCGCTATACAGCTTTTCTTACCGGAGATGTTGGCACTGGTGGCAGTAATGGGCACCCGGACTTCGTCCAAAATCCGAGCCACCAAACTGTTGGGAGAGACACGAATCCCCAACTTGTTACCACCGCCTAAAACGAAAGGTAGCTTGGGAGAACTGCTTTTGAAAACCAAAGTCAAAGGTCCGGGCAAAAACTTTTCCATCAATTTTCGCGCATCTTCGCTAATGAAATCCACCACTTTTCTTACTTCTCCGGCATCCTTTAGAAAAACAGAAAAAGGCTTGGTTCTATCTCTTCTTTTGATTCGATAAATCTTTGCCACCACCTCTTGATTATAGGCATCGCCCCCTAAAGCATACACGGTCTCGGTGGGAAAAGATACTATCCCTCCCCCCCTTAAGATTCTGGCTGACTCCTGCACCACCTTTCGGTCCGGTTTTTCCGGGTCGACCAATAGAACTTTAGTATTGACCAGCAAGGCTACGTCCCTGTAACTAGTATTTAGTCAATTAAATTACATTACATCTTTTGGGTTTCGTTTTAAAAGGTTTCGGTTTAGATTCGCTTCGCTTCTGCCATAGGCAGATCCGCCTCTGGCGGACACTACAAGGTGGTTAGGTATCGTCTAAAAGGTCATCGTCAGTCGTTTTTGGTCTAAGATACGACAGACGAAACCGAGAGACGATTTATCCCATGGATCCTGCGGACGATACGTGGCCCAAACCTAAACCCACAAACGATAAACATAGAAACCTTATTTTGTAGATGCGGCACTAGTCCACTCATTCCGTCTTTGGTGGTCCGAATTCTGGATCCATAGGAGATGAACTCAGTGCTGTTTTAGCTTTACTTCCACTACCCAACTTTCCCTATAACCCAAACCTTTTATCTTTTCTAAGAGCGTATTGGCATCCTCTTTAGTTTCACAATCGCCCACCCTTACCCAATAATAGGGGACTTTATAATCTATATAGGTTTTTTGGGATAGTTGACCTTCCACCAGGGAGGCTACTTGCTGAGCCTCACTTAGATATTGGGATGCAAAGAATTGCACCCGGTAAACTTTCTCTGGGAGAACGGTTCCCCCTTCTGTTTTTTCCCTTCTTTTCTTTTCAAGCCTTATGGAATCTTCCTTGGCGGTTGGAGATTCCCCTTCAGTTGCCATCGCAGTATCTCTTTTGAGGCTCAAAGAATCAGCTTCTTTCTCAGTCTTGCCCCTTGAACGCTTCGAGCTCTCACCTTTGGGCCAAAGAGAACAGCAAAAGAAGAATAGAAAAAGGAGAATTAGTCCCAAAACGCTTTTGTTCTTAATCATAGTGCCATGTCTACAAAATAAAGTTTCTATGTTTATGCGTCCCGCACTTTGCGGGACGAGTTGTCATTCGGTTTGGGTCTAGTTCGACAAGCTCACTACAGGTCGGACACGTATCGTCCGCAGGATCCATGGGATAAGTCGTATCTGGGTTTCGTCTATCCCGCCTTTGGCGGGATGAACTACTGACGATGACTTTTTAGACGATACCTAACCGACTTGTAGTGTCCGCCAGAGGCGGATCTGCCTATGGCAGAAGCGTAGCGAATCTAAACCGTAGCCTTTTTAAACGCAACCCAGGATGCAACCGTTTTTTAATTGGCAGAACATCATAGAACCTCACAGATACTTTTCCCATTCTCTATTTCCAGAAAACTCCCGCAACAGGTCTTTGACCTCCTGAACTTTGGTCTTGTGGGCTACGAAGACGATCTCATCTGTTTTTACAATCACCAAATCCGAGACTCCTAAGGTAGCGATTATGCCTTTCGAGTCGTTGACGATGGTGGTCTCGTAGGTATTGATGGTTTTTGCCTTTCCCATGATTACGTTGCTATCCTGATCTCTTTGTTTTACCCGGTCCAAAGCTAACCAGTTCCCTATATCATCCCAGATCAGATCAGCTTTGACCACCAAGGCATTGGCCGCTTTCTCTAAAACTGAGCAATCTATGGAGATGTTCTCTACATTTTGATAAAGCCTTTTCACCGCCTCGGTTTGATTTTTCGTGCCAATCTCCTTAGAGTATATCTCGATTTCTCTAAACATTTGGGGCATGTGTTCTTCCAGTGCCTTTAAGATGGTGGAGACCGTCCAGATGAACATTCCACTGTTCCAAAGATGTTTGCGGTCATAATAATATTGCTGCGCCACGATCCGATTGGGCTTTTCCTTAAACTCCTTTATTTGATAAACCAAGATGTCGTCTTTGGAGTTATGAAGCTCAGAAAACTCAATGTAGCCGTAGGCGGTTTCGGCTCGACTGGGAACGATCCCCAAAGTGATTAAATATTCTCCACTTGTAGCCATCTGGATTCCAACCTCCAATATCTTTTGCAACTTCTCTTTAGGCGTGATCATGTGATCGGAGGATAAGACCACCATGGTCGCAGATGGGTCGATTTTTTTCAGATGAATCGCCGCCAACCCTATAGCCAGACAGGTATTCTTCATCTCCGGCTCGACGATTAAGTTTTCCTCTTTAAGATAGCTAACTTTTCCCAAGATAGCTTTTTTTATGTTCTCGCCGGTGACCACCAAAGTCCTTTCCACCGGGATTAAGTCCTTTACCCGATCGATGGTCTCCTCCAGCATGGTTTTGTCGGAGATAATATGAAGAAGCTGTTTGGGATGTTCGGTTCGGGAAAGGGGCCAAAACCTTTCACCTTTTCCCCCGGCTAATATAACTGCGTAATTCAAACGTCACCCCCAGAAAAAAGGTTAAGAACAAATTGTTTCGACCCAGACGGGGCATCCGCCGGGCAAGCATCTAATTGAGTCTATCTCCATCGTAACTATCACTGATGACTTAATCTATCATAAAAAATCAACTTGTCAACAAAAACTTTGCCCCAGGTTAAGATTGAAAGATGGTTTTTGTTTTCAAGCCAATGACAAGATGCGGGGTGGTTGAATTTGACCATGAGTTAAATTAACAAAAAAATCTTGAAAATATAAATTTTTTCTGTATTTTAAAATCAATGTATATGCGATTTAGAAAATCAAAGCTTAAAGGAGATACCTTTGGAAAAACTTTGGGCACCCTGGCGAGAGAAATTCATCCTGTGTGAAAAAGAACCCGGATGCTTCTTCTGTAGAACTGCAAAAGAAAAAAAAGACGAGGAAAACTTAATCCTGTTGCGGGGTAAGAAATGTTTTGTTATCCTCAATCGATATCCTTACAACAATGGACATCTGATGGTAGCCCCATACCGGCATGTGGGTCAATTGGAGAATCTGAAAGAGGAAGAGCTTTTTGAACTTTTTAAAATCTCCCAGCTCTGTGTGAAAATCATCAAAGCTGGCTTGAAGCCGCATGGATTGAATTTGGGGATGAATCTGGGAAAGGTCTCAGGAGCGGGAGTGGCGGATCATGTCCACCTTCATATCGTCCCTCGCTGGACCGGGGATACCAATTTCATGCCCATTCTTGCGGATACCAAGATTATCTCCATAGGGCTTAGGCAGACTTATAAACAGTTAAAAAGAGAGTTGAAGAAGTTTATTAAAGAAACGAAAAAATAGATTTCAAATTTTGGCAAGCTCTGGAGTAGCGACACTCGTGTCGCGTTCTATTGGTAATTTAACCACGGAAATTTGTTTAGCCAAAAATATGAAAATTCCAAAAAAAGAGGAGCTTTTAAAACTTCAAGCTCAATATAAGACCGACAAGAAAATCGGAGAGGCTTTAGGCGGCGTTCCCGAATATCTGGTAGCCTACTGGCGAAGGAAAAAAAGGATCGGCAAATATTCTCTTGCCAAGTATCCCAAGGAAAAAATCAAAGATTTATGGGAAACGTATGGCCACGACCAGAAGGCGGGAGAACAGCTCGGTATCTCAAAAGCCGCCTTTTATAAATGGAGGAAAAAATATAATCTTTTGGAAAAACCAAAAGTGCTGAAATTTCAACAGTTGGAGTTCAACTTACCAGCTTCAATCCTTGGTAAGCAAAACGTGGGCACCCAAACCATGGCCCAGAAACTTTTGGCTAAAAAGGCGGGTAAGCCCGAAGTTTCGATAGGTGAGATTGTCAATGTGGAGCCGGATTTGGCCATGAGCCACGATAATGCGGGTCTGGTGATAAGACAGTTCAAAGAGATCGGAGTGACAAAGGTATGGAATCCGGACAAAATTGTTATCCCTTTGGATCACCGTGCCCCAGCGGAGTCGGAGAAAACCGCCACCGCCCACAGATCCATCCGCATGTTCGTCAAAGAACAAAACATAAAAAATTTTTATGACATAAAGGAGGGGATCTGTCATGAGGTGGTGGTGGAGAAAGGACACATCCTTCCCGGAGAGTTGGCCGTAGGAACTGATTCTCACACCACCTCCTATGGCTGTTTAGGGGCTTTGTCCACCGGGATCGGTGCCACCGAGATGGCGGCAGTTTGGGCTACCGGCAAAATCTGGCTGAGGGTGCCCGAATCTATAAAAATAGTGGTAAATGGCAGCCTGCCCAAAGGAGTTTACGCCAAAGACGTGATACTTCACATAATCGGACAGCTCACCGTGGAAGGGGCAAACTACAAATCCGTGGAATATTATGGTGATACCATAGAGAGGATGTCGATCTCCGAAAGATTCACTATATGTAACCTATCCATGGAGATGGGAGCAAAGTTTGCCGTGGTCCCCTTCGATAAGGTTACCAAAAAATATCTCTCTTTGGTAACCAAAAAAAGATATGCCCCCATTCCTTCGGATAGGAATGCGATTTTTGAAAAAGAATATGAGTTCAACGTAAATGGACTGGAGCCTCAGATTGCCTGCCCCCATAACGTAGATAATGTGAAGCCGATAGGGGAAGTTAAGGGGACAAAGATAGATCAGGTGGTCTTGGGTTCTTGCACCAATGGAAGATTGGATGATTTAGAGATAGCCGCTAAGATTTTGAGAGGAAAAAAGGTTCACCCCGACGTAAGGATGTTGGTTTTACCTGCTACCCGGAGCATTTATCTTCAGGCTATGAAAAAAGGGTTTTTGAGAATTTTCCTGGAGGCAGGCGGGGTGGTTTTAAATCCGGGATGTGGACCGTGTTTGGGCGCGCATGAGGGAATCTTGGCAAAAGGGGAAAGGTGCCTTGCCACCACCAACCGAAATTTCAAAGGGAGAATGGGCTCACCCGAGTCAGAAGTTTTTTTAGCCAGCCCCGCCACTGCCGCCGCCTCAGCCGTCAAAGGAGAGATTTCCGACCCGAGAGATTTCTTGTAAAGTTCAAAATTCAAAGTGCAAAATGCAAAATTATAATTCAAAGTTTAAAATTTCGGTTCTTCTCCGATTTAGTTGTCGTAGTTTTTGATAAGAGAAAGTGTTTTTTTAACTTAAGAGGTATGACATCCTGAAGACTCACCCCCTGTCCCCCTCTCTTATCAAGAGAGGGGGAACAAAAGGGGGTGAGTGCAAAGAAATCTTTTGGTTTTCTTAAGGACGTAGAGCATAAAGGATCGCACACACTGGTATGAATACCTTGCATAAGCCTATTCTTTTCCGCCGGAGGCGGATCCGCCTATGGCGGAAGCAACTCTTTTGGAGAAGAGCCAAAATTTTTTACTTACTTGCCCGAAAATCGGTGGACAAGCAGGTTGGTCTGTATTAACTTGTGACCATGATAAAATTGAGCTTAAAACAAATGGTCAAGGCGATGACCAAAAAGGATTCCACATACGACGGAAAGTTTTACGTCGGTGTGCATTCGACCGGCATTTATTGTCTGCCATCGTGTAAAGCTAAGAAACCACAACTTAAAAACGTGATCTTCTATTCTACCCGTGAAGAAGCCATTGCCGCAGGGTTACGAGGATGCAAGCGGTGTAAATCGGAGAAGTTCCCGGATGTCTTGCCTATGTGGCTTCATGCTGTGTTGAAATTCATGAGAGAGAACCGGACTGAAAGGCTGGATGAGGGTAAACTAATACAAATGGCAGGTGTTGATATTTCAACTATCCGAAGATACTTTAAGACTCATCTGGGCATGACGCCTTTGGCTTTTCACCGAGGGTTAAGGCTAAATCATGCCCGCAGGCTGATTGAGTCGGGCTACAGCTATCTTTCAGCCGCTTACGAGTGCGGATATGAATCGGCAAGTGGTTTTCGCGAGGCATTTGTTCGACAATTTTGCCAACCACCAGGGAGGTTCTATGCAAAACGATAAGATTGTATTTCGTGATTTAAAAAATCCACTGGGTGAAATGATAGCGGGTGCCACCGACAAAGGTGTCTGCTTTTTGGAATGGCATGACCGCGGCGGAGTAGAGCGAATCAAACAGAGGGTGCAAAAACGCTACAAGATTCCGTTGCTGGAGGGCAATAACAAACACCTGGATCAACTTGAGAAAGAGCTTGCTGATTATTTTTCCGGAAAGCTAAAGAAGTTTAAAGTAGCGGTTGATGTTACCGGCACGCCGTTTGAGAGGAAAACATGGGAACAATTGCTTTTGATTCCGTATGGTGAAACTAGGTCATACACACAGATAGCAGACAAGCTGGGTAAACTTGGTGCACGCAGAGCGGTTGGTCGGGCAAACGGCGCCAACTATCTTTCCATTGTCATACCTTGCCATCGGGTGATCGAAGCCAACGGAAACCTCCGCGGTTATGGTGGCAAACTCTGGCGCAAGAAATATCTATTGGAACTCGAAGCAGGCTTAAAGCCTAACTTATCCATGTGTCATTCCTAGGGAGTCCCGCCAACGGCGGGACGACCGAAGAATCTCAAGGTGAGACATGTCGCTTTGCTCAAGTATGAAGATGGTTCGGGGATTAGAATTGTGCAAGTCAATGAAAGAACAACCTTAGGCAGGACTTCCGACATTTTCAATTTCTTCCGAAGGTACTAAAGAACATTTCAGACCTACTGAAATGCCTTAATTCTCAGCATCTACAATTTGAGTTCTGGCGGTACCACTGATTATAGCAACTTTTTTAATAGGTATCTCGGCATATGTTAATGAAAATAGACGTTTCTTTATTTTTACTTTTGCAGTCTTATAAACTTTACCCAACTGAAAGCGTAAAGAAGGATTCTGACTACCTGGGCCTTGGACACGGGTAAGCAAAAACAAGCGCTGAGAATTCTTGTGACAAGCTACATAGCTCAATACATTACCGTAAGATCTCCCATTGAGATAAGCCGATAAAAGATGTTCTGAATCGAAAACTGTTACATGTTCTCCGTAAACCAGTTTTTCTTTCATTTTGTCTGATAACTTGGAATCAACTGTGATTTCAATCTTAAAACTTTTTTTGGGAATTTGAATTACTCGGTTTTCTTCAGTATATACCTCTATAACAAAAACGTATCCCTTCTCTGTTTCAAATTGTCCGACATAGTTGATGTTAACGGGATAAGCAAAAAACCATTCTGAAGCTTTAACAATAAGATTAACAAACCCTTTAATAATATCCGCAACTATCGAGGTAGCCATATGTTTATTTTTTTCCTTCGGATAGAAGTTTAGTTCCCATATGGAGACTATCCGACATTTTCTATTTCATTCGAAAGTCCTAAACGACATTTCGGACCTATGCATTGCTCGATTTCCTCAAGAAACGCTCACTGTTGTATCGAGATTGCCTTATGTGGACAAAAAACAATGCATTCTAAACAGCCGGTGCACTGTGAAACGAACATAGGAAAAATAACCCAATCATCTGCTGACACACCCGGTTTCCTTCCATTACGAGGATAGGTTCCAAAGACTTTTTCCGGACAACGATCCAGGCACAAGCGGCAGTCCAATGGATTCCCACAAGCCTGGGCATTGATTTGTATCTTCACTTTTCCCTCTCTTCCTACCACGGCAACCCAACAAACTCGGATCGTGGCTTCAACTGGATAGCTCCCTTGTCGCAGACCGTTCGGCAAACGCCACAACCGTAGCATTGCATAACGTTGATATTCGATCTCTTCTGAGTGACAGAGAAAAGGATGGCTCCGAATTGACATTGTGAAATGCATTTCTTACAGCCACTGCACAGATCCCAGTCAATGGTTGCCACATACTCGGCACGGAACATGATTGGTAGCAGTTTTTCCTTAACGGTCATACGGTAAGCCATGCAATCTTGATCGCAGTTACACAGCCCACCAATGTATGGCGTCTTGAAGGTCCAGACGGAGTGCACCAAGCCTTGCTGGTCGAAGGAGCGCAAGAGCTTTTTAGCTTCTTCTTTTTTCAATACCTCAAAACTATGCGAGTAGTCAGGATACTTGTCTAAAATTCCCGACGGGTCTACGCCGATGCCAAAGCAATAGCGGGTTTGGCGTCCCGTGAGCAAACTACGGCACACGCAGGGGAGACGAACAATGGAGCTCTGCAGATCGATGATTTGCTCCACGTCCTCTAACGGAACCACCTGTCCCCAGTGGTTAGCCTTCTGTTTACGGATAGCCATACGCTTGATGAAACGATAAACTAAAGGTTTACCTCTGATGGCGTCCAGTTTCGCCACCTCTTTGGCGGTATCTCCTTCGACATTTGCTAAAAAATCCTCTACGAACTCCGCCCGCCCTTTTTGAGCAAAAAGCTCGCGGGAGTAATTACTCATAACCAGATACCACTTCTTCCCCTCGCCGTGCTGGGCACAAAACTCACACATTGTTGCCTCCTATAATTTAAGTGATCCTAACTCGTCAGGGTGGGGGTTGCACCTCACCTCCCCGTTATCCGCCGTATTACAGGAAATCTTCCTTTATGAGCTTACTATTTTTACTATGAAGCAATTTATCAATATCAAAGTCGACCTTCTCCCGTGACACGAGCAGTTTTATTTTCTTAATGAGCTGTTGCCTTCCCCTTGAAACACCAATGAGCATTCCGATGGTGTATCCAAGAAGCAATCCAAAGGCCACACCCATAGCTATGTACCAGACGAGCGGAATGTTTGTGTCCATTTTTCCTTCCTTTTGCTATTTTGTTATCACCTATAATTTAAATAACGTTATTATCGGGTTCCTATTAGGATGGGAGATTGCACCCCATCATTCTTATGGAGGAATTAACCCTTCAATCTCTTGACCAACAAAGCCACTCTCTTTCCCATCTTCTGTGCGTTCACAGCAGTTTGTTTATCCGGTGCCCCAATGCATGATACCCCGTAGTGACCGGTGGCATCCAGAGGGTCTCCCACCACGATCATCCCATATATCAACATAGCTTGGATGATCGAAAAAATAGTAGTCTCCTTACCTCCCGAGGGATCGGCAGAGGTGGCAAAGGCGGCACCTATTTTGTCTTCCATGTGCCTGCGGATACCAACGAATTTATCAAAGATTTCTTTCATTTCAGCCGCCATAGTCCCAAAATAAACCGGAGAACCAGCGATTATACCATCAGAATTCAGGAAATCATCTTTCGTAACCTTGGATGTCGATTTCAATAGACATTTTACCTCTTTGACTTCCCGCACTCCCTTGGCTATTTCTTCAGCCAGCTTTTTAGTATTCCCCGATCTTGAGTAATACATCACTAAGACCTGTCCCATGGATCCAGATTCGGACATATTTCCATCTCCATTTTTAAGTTTGCAAGGCTTTCCTTTCTTAGTCGTTACTTAGCCGTGGTATCCTCCTGCATGATACCAAAAACATTCCCCTCAGTATCTGCGCAATAAGCCATGTAGCCCACGCCTGGCACCGCCATCTTTGGAACTACAATCTTCCCTCCATGTTCTATAATCTTTTTTGAGAATTCATCCACGGACGGGACATTGACCGTGTTGTAGGTTGTGGCCTCCGGGTTTGCTCGCTTCATAATTCCGCCGTCGATGCCCGGCTGGTCATTCGGACCGGTCATGACAAGCCAGTAATCTATGGGTCCATTCCATTTCTTGATTTCCCACCCAAAAACCTGTTGATAAAACTTCACCGCACGCTCTGGATCATCCGCATTGATCTCAAAGTGAACCACTCGTAGCATCGGTTATCTCCTTTCTTTAATTTTACCGCTCGTCGAGGATATTACCATCCTCAACAAAATTCCGAATAATTAGGAATATAATAACTGTTGTTGCGGGGTGCCCTCACCCCGCAGCTTTTACGGTTACTACTCGTCGAGGATTCGTATGAATGTGCGTATGCACTCATACGAGTATACGCATGTTATCATCCTCGACAAAATTCCGAGTAATTAGGAATATAATAATTCAAGGGACAATCAGACAAGCCTAAAAAAGATGTTACTCAAAGTTGTCTGAAACTCATTTTTTTCGTTTAAGGTGATTCTCTGAATACACTTCAAAATCTTTTCCGGGAGCGGCAAGCTCAAAGACTTGGAGGAATTCGTTTTCATTCAGAATCTTATAGGTTGCCCTTACTCGCCAGCCAGCAGGGATGTTCTCTATACTCTCCGAAAGGAAGACGAAAGTACTTTCATTCGAAGAGAGGCTGTCAAGAACATTATAATTGACAAATCCTTCTACATGAAATTGTCGGAATACAAACCTTTTCCTGTTGTTATCATAACTGAGAAAGCCCCAATCCTCATGCACTTCGCCTTTTGGATTTTTCTCCTGTGGTTTGAAGGTTGCCTTGCCTCTAACCTGAAGATATTTTCCGTTAAGAACGAATTTAAATTCAGCTTCCAGCTTCGATATGCCGGATTGCCCTTTTCCTGTGCCTTCCCATTTGCCCATGAAAAATTTAAAAGGGGCAAACACATCTTCTTTTTTCTCTTCCTGGGCAAAACTGAAAGTCCCGCCAACGGCGAAGAAAATGCCCACCACAAGCATCAAAATAAAAAGCAGTTTCCTCATGTTCTGGTTCTCCTTATGTGGCTATTGTTTTAGTTGGTGCGGGAATTGGAATTTTCCGCCTGTGGCGGAATCCTGGTGACCCGCACCTAACGTATTAGTTCTATACCTATTATCCCACCAGGTATCTCATAATTGGTCTGGTCTCGGACCTGCGGAGTACTTCCACAAATCCAGCCTGGCGAAATGCAGATGCCAGACCCGTATTGGCAAAAACGTCAGGCATTTTACCTTTTTTCGGTTCGATAGGATATCCTTCCACGATTTTTGCCCCACGCTTTTTGGCGTATTCTACTGCGGCTTTAAGCAACTTTACGGTGACCCCCTTCCGCCTGAAAGGTTTTGCCACAAAAAAACAAACCACAGACCAAACGGGTTTTTCATCCCCGCCTTCGGCGGGATTTTCAACAACTCTTTTCAATATCCGGGATCGTTCCAAAGTCGAAAACCTTTCTCTTGGCGCTACTGAGCACCAACCGATAGGCTCGCCATCAGCATAAGCTAAAATACCAGGTATTTCACCTGAATCCACTATTTTCTTCAACGCTTTCCTGTTTCCCTCACCTTTTTGCTTGTTAAATTGGGACCGCGAAAGTCTCCACCACATACACCAGCACCCACCACACGCCCCCCGCTCCCCAAACAAGCTTACAAGATCTTTCCACCGCTTGACAGTTACCGGATGAAACTCCAAAATTGGTGATAATGTTGTTTTTGACAACACACTTTACCTTCTTTCCCGCTCGTCGAGGATTCGTATGAATGTGCGTATGCACTCATACGAGCATACGTATGTTATCATCCTCGACCAATTCTAAAAAATTAGGGGATAGTCTTGTAGGTCAAGCATGTCCGTTCACGGTGAATCCGTTCAGGATGAATCCGCAGGACTGCTTGACAAAAAGAAATGTCAACCACCTTCAGGATGGTTGACCTGCCATCTTGCAGGTTTCACCTGTCGTTAATTTCCCTTTGGTTAAAAACACGAACGGAAAGAGCCAGTCCTGATGAATATTCGTCATCCGTCATTAATCATTCGTCATGTTTAAATGGAGTCTTCCCTCATGGCGCAGAGTTCCCCACACATAGTGCATTTTTTGTAGTCAGGTCCAATCCCTCCTCTTTTTTCTTTTGCCCTTTCCGGATCCAGGCTCAGATTTATCATCTTCTCCCAATCAAAGCTCTTTCTGGCTTTGGATATCTGATTATCCAAATCTTGGGCTTTTGCCACCCCTTTGGCAATATCTGCTGCATGTGCGGCAATCTTGGAGGCGATGATTCCTTGCCGGACATCTTCTAAGTTGGGGAGGCCTAAGTGCTCGGAGGGGGTCACATAACAGAGAAAATCCGCTCCAGCAGAAGCGGCAATAGCCCCGCCTATGGCAGAGACGATATGATCATACCCCGGAGCACAATCTATCACCAGAGGACCTAAGACATAAAAAGGCGCTCCGTTACAAAGCTTTTTTTCCAAAAGCACATTGGCTTCGATCTCATGAATGGGGATATGTCCGGGACCCTCCACCATGGCTTGCACCCCTTTTTCTCTTGCCCTCTCTACCAACTCTCCTAATACCAAAAGCTCCTCCATCTGGGTGCGATCGGTGGAATCGGCAATCGAACCCGGTCTTAAGCCGTCCCCCAAACTTAAGGTAGCATTGTATCCTTTGGTCAAATCCAAAAGCTCGTCATAATATTCATACAAAGGATTTTCCTTATTATGGAATTTCATCCACCTATACAAAAATGCCCCTCCTCGGCTGACGATCCCGGTCATCCTTTTCTTTTTTTCAATGATGGGGAATGCCCTTCTGGTAAGCCCGCAGTGAACGGTCAAGAAATCGACCCCGGTTTTGAGATGATCTTCGATCACTGAAAAGAGAGAGTCTTTGGTCATTTCCTCTAAAGATTTGCCCTTTTGAGCCAACTTGCATACTGCTTCATAGATGGGGACTGTTCCCACAGGAATTTCCGACCTATTTAAAATCTCCACTCTCAAATCCCGAATCTCTCCGCCGGTGGAAAGATCCATGACCGTATCTGCCCCTAACTTTTGGGATAGTTCTAATTTCTTAAGCTCCAAATCGAAATCGACCATGTCCGGCGAGGTGCCCAAATTCACATTTATTTTGGTTCTTAAACCTTTTCCCACCCCCACCGGCTTGGTTTTTTGGTGCATCTTATTCTTAAGGATGACGATAGTCCCCTTCTCCACTCCATCCTTCACCAGTCCGATCTCGACTTCCTCGTCTTTTGCCACCCTTTTAATATCTTCTTGTTTTACTTGCATAAGATTTCATCCTCAAATCAAACGATTCATTTCTCTTAGGAACGGAAAAAAACAGATTCTTTTAAATCAGATTAATAAAAGGTATCGGTTTTGTCAAGCAATTTTGTAGTCGCCCAATTTATTGGGCTCTCCACCAAAGGCAGGGCTCGATCCTTCGGCAGGCTCAGGATAGCGAACTTGTCAAACCATGAATGGTGCAATTACAATTAGGGGACTTTGTATGAATACTTTATATCTTCATGCGTTCACTCATAAGTCCATCTACCATATTTCGATACGGCAAGGCAGACCCACCCGTTGGGAAATAAGGAAATTGTAGTGGCAAAGCTTGCTTTTCTGAATGAGTCGAGCAAGTCCGCAGGACCCTGATGACTCGACTTTTACGCTCGACGCCCAGAGCCAGCACCTAACTTAAGTTAGGTGCTGGGTAGTGACATTCCGCTCCATCACTTTCATCCGTTCCATCCGTTGACCTGATTTTGCGGCGAACGGCGGTCGGTGGACTGCGGACGCACAATCACCGTCAAAGCTCCTCCCCCATCTTCTTTATCTCCGTATCCGAATTCTTCAAAAGCGTATCTTTGTTTACTTTTATACTTTGTTTCGGGATGGTCAGCCGATAAGAACCTAAGCGATTATTTTCAAAAAGAGTTTGTCCAGGATCCAAACAGGGTTTTATCTGGTTTTTTAACCTATGCAAATATCTGGTTTGATTCTCCCCCGGCTCGAAATCATTTTTATGTATCCATCCGCCATCGTTTTTGAAAAGCGCCCAGGTCAGTTTGACCAAATATTTAAAGCTCTTGGCAGGAAGATTTACCCTTCTCCCATTGAATAAAACCAAAAACTTATCCTTCACCGCCGACCCATCAATCACCAAATCCAATCCATCTCTTTTCTCCTTCCCAAATCTTCGCTCGGGGTTTTTCCTTACACCTTGCACCTTACACCTTGAACCTTCAACGATTCTCTCTTTCACCCTTTCCGCCACCCTAATCGGTATGAACTTTTCCAATTCAGTAAGTTCTGTTTCCTTTATTCTGTTTAGATCACAAAAACCGCCATTTACCAAATTCCACACATAATCTCTGCCAAGTCCGGGAATCCTTAATTTCGCTAACTTCAAACCTCGTCGATCTACCCCAAAATTTACCTCTTGAGAAAGATTTCTTAAGAAACTAACTAACTTTCGGTTTAAGTTTAAAACCCGTGCCATTCCCGAAGCCGCATCTAAAAGCCAGCCCGCTTTTTTCCCGATCTGCTCGATTTGACCTGATCTGCAAAGATATTTATTCTCCAACTCAAAGGTGCTTTGAGAAGTTATCCAATCCGATAAAAGTAACGAAAGTTTTACCAACTGCGTCTCTTTATGAGAAAATCCAATTTTTCTTTCCAAAAGCCCTTTGATCTTTGCATTTATGGTTTGAGTGTCTAAACCTTCAAACCTTCTAACTTTTCCGCCAGAGGCGGATCTGCTTATGGCAGACGAACCTTCTAACTCTCTAACCAATTTGTATCTTTGCGCCAACGCCTCCTCATAGATTCTCCTTTCTTCCTCAAAGAAGAAAACGTTTATATAAATTTCCTCTCCATCCTTTGTATCTAAAACCTCATAAAACCAACCGAAAGGATCAAAATCCGCGGGTCCTTCTAACTTCTTCTTTAAAACCAGTCCGGTCTGAACAGAAATGCCCTTGAGAGCACACAGAGCCCCCAGCTTAGAGACAGAAATAGTTTTTCCATTATCCGTGGTTAGAAGCATTTTGTTATGAATTAACTCATCCACTTTTTCATTTAAAGTCCCCCCAGAGGCGATATCCAGAATAGACTTTCCATCTGGAGTGGCTTTGATAATTTGTTCTAACTGAGCGATGTTTTTAACTGTTCCAGATGTAGTCAAATCCAAGATTATATCTTTCATATCCTTTTTATCTAACTGGAAAGCGATCTTCTCTTCTCCACCGTGGGTAGATCTGCCTATGGCAGACTCTCCCTCGATATATCCCTCCCATAAAGAGTCGAAATGGAATTTATTCGCCGCAATCAGGATAGATCTGCCGAAATCCTTTTCCAATCCAAATCTCCCTGCCCTTCCCGACATGTTTTCATATTCGCTCAAGGATATGGGCAACATCACGGTCTTGCCCGAATATTCTCCCAAGTTGTATTTTTGTGCTTCGATGAAAACCGTCTTGGCAGGAAGGTTTACCCCCATAGCCAAAGTCGTGGTGGAGAAGATAACTCTGATTTCACCTTGTAGATAAAAATATTCAACTATCTTTCTTTCGTCAAAAGTCAAATCTGCATTATGAAATGCCACCCCTTTTTGAAGGCATTCTATCAACTTTTGTTTCAGGGTGGTATTCTCCAGGTCAGATAAAGCATCAATAGCATTCAAACAAGGGGGAAATTTCACTTGCTCCGAAAAAAGAGAAGCACAGTTTTCGGAATCTAATTTGCTCTTCAAAAAGACCAATACCTGCTCTCCATTCTTGACCAGCTTTTCCACATTGGCAAAAAGAATCTGGTGTGCTTCATCTGAATCTAATCTAACCAATTCTTCGCGCCCCTCTTCCTTTGAATTATGTTTTTGGTAGAAAAAAATCCCATCCAGAAGTATTCCCTGCAAAAGCTCCACCGGTCTTGTTTTTTCTAAAAGAAGCTTGCATGCTAACCAGGATGACAATTCATCCACATCTTTCAAAACCGCAGACAACCCCAAAATCTGCGGACGATATTTGGAGGCTCTGATCTTCAGCAAAGCCAATTCCAAAATCGGACCCCGCGAAGGATCAGCGATCATTTGAAGCTCATCTACGATGATGAGATTCACCTGGCTTAAGATGTCCATATTTTTTAAAAGGAGCTGATTGAACTTCTCGTTGATCATGATGGCTAAATCAAAATCGGACTTTTCTATTTTTCTATCATGTTCCTGCCGATCCTTGGTAGAGATGACTACTTTTATCCCCAAGTCTGAATATTTCTCTTCGAAATCCGAAAATTTTTCTTCGGCTATGGCTTTTAATGGCACTAAATAGATCACCTTTTTTCTTTTGAACAAATTTGCCACCGAAGCCATCTCTCCGCAAAAGGTTTTGCCCGAAGAGGTGGGGGCAGAGACGATAAGACTTTGACCATTCAAAAGATCATATTTGGTTACGGCTAAGGCTTGCAAAGGCAAAAGCTCTTCCCCCAAGTTTTTCCTCCAGCTTTCTATCACCAACTCCGGAATCCCATATCTCAAAAGTTTTTCCACTCTCATTTTACCCTCCGTTTTTTCTATTGCCTTTTGCCTAATGCCTATTCTCTGCCTTAACATACTGCACATTTGTGCACTTGTCAAGCAAAAAATAAAAAAATGTAAAAATTCCTCTATGTTGTTATTCGAAAACAGGTTACTTTTTGATATGAGGTCTTTTATTGTATAAAAAAAGAGGTGGGCGATCGGCTTTCGAGACACACCCACCTCTTCTCTAATTATTGTGCTACTTACTACTTACATGGTGCAGGTCCGCCTACAAACAAATAGTTGATCAAATAGGCAACATCCGCGCTGTTTATATTCCCATCTAAGTTGGCATCTCCCGCCGCCAGAGGCACAGGCGCAGGTCCACCTACGAAAAGGTAATTTATCAGATACGCAACGTCAGCTGAATTTACCACGCCATCTCCATTCGCATCGCCGCAAATATAATTTGACCAATCCCAATCAACTATTTTGGCATAAATGTCCCTCCTGGGATCTCTGCGATCATCCTCCCAGGTGAAACAGATATCAGAGCTATTAACACCGACTGCAGGGTATGCTTGCTCAAAAGATGAATAGTTTGCATTAGGAACTAAGTAATTGCTGCTTGTTGGAGTGCCTGAGGAGTTGTATCTTTGAGCATAGATATCCCGGTTACCATTGCGGTAATCACACCAGGTGATCACAAAATTGCCAGAGCCATCCATAGCAATGGCAGGAGTACCCTCCCAAGCAGTTCCAGCATCATCGTTCACCTTGGAGTTAGCGCCCTGGGGAGTGCCTGAGGAGTTGTATCTTTGAGCATGGATATCATAGTAGCTACCATTGTGGCCATGTTGCCAGGTGATCACAAAATTCCCAGAGCCATCCATAGCAATGGCAGGATCATACTGATAAGCAGTTCCAGTATCATTGTTCACCTTGAAGTTAGCGCCCTGGGGAGTGCCTGAGGAGTCGTATCTTTGAGCGTAGATATCAGAGTAGTAACCATTCCGTAAATTATGCCAGGTGATCACAAAGTTGCCAGAGCCATCCATAGCAATGGCAGGATAAGACTGCTCAGCAGTTGCAGTATCATCGTTCACCTTGAAGTTAGCGCCCTGGGGAGTGCCTGGGGAGTTATATCTTTGAGCATAGATATCTAAGTTACCATTGCGTAAATCTTCCCAGGTGATCACAAAATTGCCAGAGCCATCCATAGCAATGGCAGGATCAGACTGCTCGGCAGTTCCAGCATCATCGTTCACCTTGAAGTTAGCACCCTGGAGAGTGCCTGAGGAGTCGTATCTTTGAGCATAGATATTCCAGTTACCATTGCGTAAATCATACCAGGTGATCACAAAATTGCCAGAGCCATCCATAGCAATGGCAGGATCATACTGACGAGCAGTTCCAGCATCATCGTTCACCTTGAAGTTAGCGCCCTGGGGAGTGCCTGAGGAGTTGTATCTTTGGGCATAGATATCCCAGTTACCATTGCCATTGCGGTAATCCATCCAGGTGATGACAAAGTTGCCCGAACCATCTGCAGCAATTGCAGGATCATACTGATCAGCAGTTCCAGCATCATCGTTCACCTTGGAATTAACGCCCTGGGGAGTGCCTGAGGAGTTGTATCTTTGAGCATAGATATCAGAGTAGTAACCATTGCGGAAATCATCCCAGGTGATCACAAAATTGCCAGAACTATCCATAGCAATGGCAGGATCATACTGATCAGCAGTTCCAGCATCATCGTTCACCTTGAAGTTAGTGTCCTGGGGAGTGCCTGAGGAGTTGAATCTTTGAGCATAGATATCAGGGTTACCATTGCGTAAATCATCCCAGGTGATCACAAAATTCCCAGAGCCATCCATAGCAAGGGCAGGTACCCCCTGATAAGCAGTTCCAGCATGATCGTTCACCTTGAAGTTAGTGTCCTGGGGAGTGCCTGAGGAGTTGTATCTTTGAGCATAGATATTCCAGTTACCATCGCGATTACCATACCAGGTGATCACAAAGTCCCCAGTTGGAGCTTTGGCTATGGCTGGATAGTACTGGTCAGATGGGCCAACTGTGTCGTCATTTACCCAAAAGTCATCCTTGATCACACTTAGGATTGCTTCTTGCTCCTGCGGGCTTAAAGCCAGGCCGTTTGAATTATAAACCGGAATCTTCATTCCGCTGTGTTTTTGAGCCGGCTCAAACCTCCTTTCTGTGCTTAAGTTTCTGGATTCCCTTCTCTGCTCCTGCTCGCTGGATTCAAAGTCAGTTGAGCCAGCCAAGGGAGGTAAAAAAGCGGCGAGAAAAATCACCACGCCGAAAAACAAAACTTTAATATTGGGACGCATAGCTCTCTCCTTTCGGATTAAGTTAATTTGAACAATGTCTCTTTGTATATAAACATAATCAAAACTAAGCATTTTGGCAAGAATTTTCTTAGGATATAGCTATAAAAATATTGGAGCTTCGGCTTACTTATTATCTAAGTACTGTTCCCCACATTTTGCCTAAAAAAGATGAGCTATCCCGAAATCTCTGCCGTTATCAGCTTAATCTCCTTAATCATCTGTGAGGTGTTTTCCCTCATCCAAAAACACCACAACTTTGATGGTGATGCGGATAACCCACAGGTTTATGGGAGGCATAAAACCATTTTTAGTGGAGGACGTATGACTGTTTTAAAAGATTTCTGGGGGAAACTGTTTCACCTTCGAAAACCGAGCTTCCAGAAGACGAGTTTCAATACGAGCTTAGTCACCGGCAAACGAGCATCGAAATCAGTAGGGCAATTACCCAAAAATTTTCCCATCTCCCCGGTATCCAAAAGGACCTCATATTTGGATCAAGGAGAGCTTTTGTTACCCCAATCCAGCTTGTATGATAATTCCTTCCGAATCAAGCTTTACCGGTTCTTAAGAGACAATATCCCGGTTTTGAATTCTGCCATCTGGACCTGGACCCGCATCTGTGCCTCCCCCAGCTATTTTGAATTGAAAGGTTCAAATGATCCCAAACTTTTGGATAATGGGTCTGAGGTGCTAAAGAATTTGGACAGGCGAATCTATCAGCATAGTTTCCAGAAATTCGGTGGAACAGATGCACTTTTGGCTCAGTTTTTCGGCTCGCTTTTCACCGATGGAGCAGTATGCGGGGAGGTGGTTTTAACCCCATCCAGAGATAGGTTGGATAAGTTCTATTTCATAGACCCTGCTACCGTAAGATTCAAGCTCAAGAATGACAGCACCTGGGAACTTTATCAAGAAGTAGATGGGATACAGGTCAAGCTTAATCCCGATTCCACTTTCTATCTGGGCTTGGATCAGGATCCTGACGATCCCAGAGGGAAAAGCATTTTGGGTTCCATTCCTTTTGTGGCAAGGGTGGAACAGGGGCTTTTGGAGGATATGCAAAAGACCATGCACAATGCGGGTTATTATCGCTTGCATGTAAAGATAAAACCGCCGGAAAGGTTCTCCGGGGAATCGGATGAGACTTATGTTTCAAGGGCAAATAAGTATTTTGAAGACACCGTGGAGATGATGAAAACTCTTGCTCCCGAGGATAACCCCATCACCTGGACCGACGTCCAGATCGAATACATCGGTCCCTCGGGGCATATCTCCTCCTCCACATATTGGTATATAAACCACAAAGCCTTAGTGGAGGACATCTGTGCGGGAGTCCATTTAGACCCCTTCATGTTGGGCTATTCTTATGGTCCCACCACAAGTTGGGCTCAGTTTAAATATGAGCTGATCTTACGAAATGTGATCTCCATCCAGAGATTGGCTAAAAGATTTATGGAGTGGATCAGAAACATCGAGTTGGCTTTGTGGGGGATACCCCTGGAGTGTGAACATCATTTCGATAATCGGAAATTCTTCGGCATGCTGGAACAAAGACAGGCCGAAAAGATTCACCTGGAAAACATTATTCAAAAGAAAGAAGCCGGCTTCATCACCGACGACCAAGCCAAAAGAGAGATAGAGAGTAGAGAGTAAAGAGCAAAGAGATCAACAATTCTGGTTTGTCGTTGTCGAAGCTCGTATCGTGATTCGATATCCGAAGCTCGAGCCTCGATGTCAAGCGAAGCGAAATCCTTAGGACGAGCTTCGTCACCATTAAACGCTTGGTAGCGCCCGACCATCGTGTCGGGCGTAAATCTTCCAAATACGATAGGTCAAAAGGATGCTGTTTTGCGAAAATTTCAAAAAGAATTTTGGCAAAAAGCCGTTTTCGATCCAGTTTTATTTGCCAAAGAGTTCCTGGAGATCGAACCGCATCCGGGACAGATGAAGTGGCTTTGGAATTCCACCAAACCTGAAAATGCCCTCCATATCGGCAATCGCTGGGGAAAAAGCTTAGTCCAAGCCATCAAAATCCTTCACCGCTGTTTCTTTAAAATCAGAGATTCCAAATATGATAATATTGATAAATATGAGGCGGTCAATGCTTCCATCACTCAAGACCAAGCCCAAATCATTTTCGACAACGTTCTGCGATTGATTAAAGAAAATCCACTGTTGGAGATGTTTGTGAAGGATATAAAATCCACCCCCTTTCCTCATATCATTTTTGGAAACGGTGCTATTTTCTGGGCACGATCTACTCAGAGAAGAGGAGAGTATCTTTTGGGGCACGACTATGACTATTTCAACTTCGATGAGGTGGCATTTGAGCTTCATCCTGAATATGTGGTGGATCAGGTGATCATGATGCGACTGGCGGATAGGGCTGGAATGTTAGACTATACCTCTACCCCCAAAGGCAAAAATTGGTTTTATAAAAAGTGCTGTGAGCTTAAAAAAAATCCGAAGATCGGCTATGTCCAAAATGGAGATTCTCGGGAAAATCCGCATATAAGTCAAGAATATCTGGAGAGAAAACTAAAAAGCTTATCCTCCAGTAAAATTGAACAAAACATCAAAGGATTATTTATTGACGATGCCAATCAAGTGATAAAAGAGGAATATATCCGAAATGCCATGACTTCCTCATCAGGTTTGTCCGGTCCAAACCCCGGGCATCGCTATTGTCATGGTTGGGATTTAGCCCGTAAAAGAACTTTTACCGTGGGCATTACCTTGGATATAACCCAAAAGCCTTATCAATTGGTGGCATTTGAGAGATTTCAAAGAGAATGGAAGGATGTCTATGCCGCCATCAGGCAAAAACATAAAGAATATGGTGGCGAGGTAATAATTGATTCCACTGGCTTGGGAGATGTAGTATTAGCAGAACTTTCGGACATAAAACCTCGAGGCTTCAATTTCGGCGAAAGAGGAGGAAAGGCAAAATCTGAGCTTATTGCTAATTTGGAGCAGATGCATGCTCTGGGGAACATCGCATATCCTTATATAGAGCAAATCGAAGAAGATGGAGAAGTATGGACTTTACAAGATGAATTGCGAAGTTTCTACTGGGATTCTAATCAAGAATGCGATGCGGTGATGGCTTTGGCTTTAGCCTTATGGCTGGTCCGAGAAGGAGAAAAATCCCCATTGATCTTATCGCCAAAGGTGGAAAGATTATAATCTCGCAGTTGAGAGTTCCAAGACTAAGTCATTAATCGCCCCCAACAAGAGCAATTTAGTCGTGTCTTTATTTGGTGCTTAGATGATTTTGCTTATTCATCAGAAAAAATTTAATTTTTTGGTCTTGACAGGTTGTTATTTATACGTATATTTTATTGACGACAAAGAGAGGATAAATAACTCAAAATCTGAATCATTTCATTTTGAATGGGTTTAAATACATACTAAACTCGGTCGATACAAAAATACAGAGGATTATATGAATCCGAAACTGCGTGATATCATATACTATTTTTGTAAGCATTATCCTAAGGAGTTAACAAGAGTAATCTTAATAAAACTTGTTTATCTAACCGATGTTGAGTTTTACAGGAGATATTGTCGTCAGACGACAGACTTAATATATGAATTTGATAACCACGGTCCTTTTACTTCGGCTATTCTTGACGAGACCGAAAAAATGTTCTCTAATGGATTAATAGATATTAGAGAGCTTCCCAGCAGTTTTGGTGGTCCCAAATATGTTTACAAATGCAAATCTGAATATGAGCATAGGAACTTAGATCAGCATACACTTGAGGTTCTTCACTACGTAAATTCATATTTTTCTAGGTTCGGCCTTTTAGATTTATTGGATTACGTCTACACAAATCCTCCAACCTCTCTTTTTAAGAAGGGAGATATTATAGATTTTTCTCTTTGGATACCAAATTTTGATCTGCCCGCTCCGAGTAAAATACGTGCTGACCGAGCTAAGGCTACTTTAGTTCGAGGGCTTACTGAAAAACTTAAAGGAAAGAAATTCAAATTCGAAGAGTATGAAGAAGACCCAAATGAATTAAAGGATAATGCACTACTTACGGGGTTTTCTCTTCTACAGTCTGAAAACACGCCCAAAGAGGAAATACACTAAGTGCAACGGTTTTTCAAGAGGGGTTTCGTTTTTAAAATTAAGTTTGTTCCTCCAAATGACCCAACAAAGTCAATAGATAAATTTGTGGTATGCCTTCAAGAAGGTAAGATTGTGGAGAGGAGTGCTGACTTTGTGGCAGCTCTAATTACTACCAAAAAACTGGAGAACATTTACCCGTGGGAAGTTTATCTCTCGCCAAAAGAGTGCCAATCCTCTGAAGGTGCAAAAGTGCAATGCAATAAGATTTATACTATACCAAAAGATTGGATAGAGAAAAATGTATATGCCCTTAGCGATGCAACTATGGAGGAAGTAGATCAAAAGCTCATGCTGGGGATCGGTATAGTGAAAATCGAGGATTTAGAGCCATAGATAGTTACTTCAAAAGTAACATCTTCTTCGTTTCGGTAAAATCTCCTGTCTTTAATTGATAGAAATAGATTCCGCTTGCCACCTCTTTTCCCTTATCATCCTTACCATCCCATACGACTTCATAGCTTCCCGCACTTTTTGGCTCATCCACCAAAGTCCTCACCTTCTCCCCAAGAATATTATAGATTTTTAAGGTGGTGTGGAGGGGACTACGAACCACGGACTGTGAACCACGAACGGTGTAGCGGATGTCGGTGGAAGGGTTAGAGGGATTGGGATAGTTCTGCTTCAAAGAGAAGTCAGGAATCACTTGGGCTTCCTGATCTTCTTCACAGCAGTAGGTGGGGAGCAAGCGATAACCGAGATGCTTGAACCTTCATAATTGCCCAATAGATTCTGTTGTTGTCGGAATTATAGGCTAAAGCCTGAGGACTCCCTTCCTGTTCATAACGGATCAGTGTTGAACTAAAGCAAGAGGTCTCGACTACAGACTCTTCTTTGATCTTTGTAGAGGTTGCTAAGTCGGGGATTTGATTCTCTGGAAAGTATATCCTGTTACTGCATCCTGCAAGAAGGTCCCTTCCTCATAATACGGAAGCCAGACAATTTTCCCATCTTCAAAGAATAGGTCTTTCCATTTTTCAAAGCGGAGGTTTATTTTTGAGGAGACAAGGCTGACCCACAGAATCTCCGCTATCTTTTGGGCATCTTCCTCAGACCTGACTGTGCCCACGAGCTTGGCATTTTGCCAAACTTCTTTTTCCAAATCCGGTTGAGTCCGGGTAAGAGCTAAGCTGAGTGGGGGAATCTTACTTAAGTTATTTATCTCAAAGGCTGGGATATAAAATAGAAACGGTCTGGACTTATTCTCGACTTTGAACCACCCTATCTCAGAGGGGAAAAGCTCGACTAAGTTTTCAATCAAAAATGTTTTCTCTTTCTCGGGTCTGCTCTCAAAAACCCAGAAGGGGTAGTAGCCAACAGGTTTTGGTGGATTAGTGGTCTGGTTTTGTTTGGCTTTGGCTATATCCCCTTTGATCGGTAGGTAATTGTTTTCAGATATTTTCCAGATCCTTTCGCAATTGTCACACGGGAAAACTAAGTGAAAAGGGGTAACCGGCAAATCCCAACCGCAGTTGGGACAGCGATGAGGAATGATTCGGGGCGGAGATAATTCTTGAGCCTCTCCGCTCTCATTTTCCTTCAGCTCAAAATGACCCGGACTCTGCTTTAGGGTTCTTCCCGTTATCCCATCGATTATTTGGTATTGCCTGCCTTCACCCGCCACGAAATTCACTACCCATAAAGGAAAGTATATCAAGGACAAGGTCTCGCCTAATAGTCTCAGAATCAACTCTTCTCCGGATGATTTTTTATTCTCCATAAAGAGCTGAAGTGATTGTAAAGCTCTATCTTTGGCAGAAGAAGAGTTCAGTTCTAAATTAAGGACTTCCCCCTCCTTCAATAGACTCCTATCGGTCAAAAGCCTTAGCTTTAGCCATTCGGGTCTCATTCCCAGAGTGGTTAATGCTAAATTATTAGAGATATGTGCGGGAAAATTTATGTCCCAATCCTTGGTCAAAATCTCCGCCTCTTTGGCTTCTTCCAGTGGCACTAAAAAGGATTGGACCAAGACAGCATAGAAGACTTCAGAGGTGAATCTCCAGTATGGCAGGTAATAAAGCTTTATTTCGTCTACCTTCCTGGATAAGCTTTCCCCCTTTTCCTTACGAAACCTATCGACCAGAAAAGGAATTTGTCTCGGGTTTGACTTCGGCTGAAGATAGTAGCTTAGAATGCTATTGGGGGATTGGAAAAGAAGGGGAAGGTTACAGAAGAGGCATCGGGCAACATTTGCCCCTTCTATGAACTCAAAGGGGGCTCCACAAGAAGGGCAGGTAGCTGATACTTTTAGCGTTTGCATTACTTAGTCTATTTTTTCTCCGCAATTGAGACAGAATTTTGTTCCAGGGGGAAGGATGGTGTTACATTTCTTGCATTTTGTCTTTTCCGCCAAGTTAAGACCACATACCATGCAGAAGTTGGCTTCAGCCGGCAGGTCTTTTCCGCATTTCGGGCAGCGATTGATCACTATTAACTGGTGTCCGCATTTGTAACAGAATCTGGAATGTTCGGGGGTGTCAGCTCCGCATTTGGGGCAGGTTACGGTGGGTAAAAGCTCGTCTTTTAAGTCCTTCTGGTCTGGCGATAAGGCTTTGGAGAGCAGGCTTGGAACCAAGACTCCGACTCCCACTCCAGCACCCATACCCACTCCAGCTTGGGTGAGACTTCCTGAGCCGGATTGCCCCAGAGCTTTAGCCATCTCGAATTTTAGGAATTTATCCAAATCGCCCACCGCTTTCATTCCCGATTTCTCATCTATCATCTTTTGAACCTCGTCTGGGGGTGTGATGGAGGAGATGTAGAAGTCAAGGAGTTCCATGCCATATCTGTCGAACTCGTTTGCCAGCTTGGTCCTTGCTTCTTGGGCTAACTGCTGGTATCTTTTAGGTAGTTCGAAAATGGTGTCCAGCTTCTCTCCGAAAAGGTCGTTGACCCGAGAAAGGATCACCTGTCTTAGATAATCTTCTATCTGTTCGGTGGTGTAAATATTCTCCCTTCCTACTATGGTGTTCAGGAAAAGCAGGGGTTCAGCGATTTTGAAAGTGTAAGCTCCAAAGGCACGTAATCGTATAACCCCCAGTTCACTATCCCGAAACACCACCGGATCTTTGGTTCCCCACCTCAGGTTGGTGAAGACTTTATGGTTTACAAAATAGATTTCTGCTCTGAATGGGGATTTAAACCCCCAGGGCAGAGAGAGGATCTTTGTTAGTATGGGTAGGTTGAGGGTGGTGAGAGTGTGTCTGCCGGTTCCCAAAACGTCGCAGGCTCTACCATTGCTGAAGAAAACCGCTGATTGGCTATCCCTGACAATGCACTGGGCGCCTAATTTGATGTCAGCCGAGCCTTCTTCTGGAATCCTGTGGATCATCTCGTTTTCCCCAGGATTCATCCACTCAATCACTTCTAAGAATAAAGACATTTTGCCTTCCTTTTTATAGGTTATAATTCTACTGTTTTTGATTTTATCGGCAGTTGAAATGTTTACCTTAAGTATGTTTGGGGGGAGTAAAAACCGAAGTAACTGCACCTCAAACAATGACTTTGAACACTTCAATCTTATGGCACAGTATATCAAATAAGCGTTCCCACGAGACTCGAACTCGCACCATTTCTGGACTTTTCCGAAATTCATGTTTCCAGACGGGCTTAGCCCTGCCCATACGGGCACCCGTCTGGGTGGGCGGAAGGCTTCTCCACCAAAGGCGGATACGCCTTCGGCGGAAGTCTTCCTCTGGAGTGTCAGGCTTCAGCCTTACCAAAGGTGGGGAGTTAAGGCGTAAGCCTTCTAAAAACTTCAAATTTCTGACTTCTAACTTCAGACTTTTAGCTTATGGAAAGGGTTAGGTTGAAAATCCCGCAAAAGGCGGGGGTGAGGTCATTTTACACTTAACACCAAATTCAGCATCATCTTCTCTTGATCATAGGTGCAAAGAACTCTTGCAGGAGGTCGATCATACATGGCAGAAAGTATTTAGAAGTAAGAAGAGAGTGGACAAAACTGTTACTTTGAATTTCCCGGATTTCGATACGACCTCGTCCAAGCTCGCGTAGGCAAGCCTTTACGCTTCGTCCACAGACTCAGTGTCGAAGGATAACTTGCCAGATAAGCTCATTCCTTTCTATTTAAAAAAAACCCCGCCTTCGGTAAAATAACATTCATGGTAACCATCAGGCGGGGTTTTTGGGGCTGTTCTCTGTCACCTTTTAGATTCAAAATTGAAGCATGAATCTATAACTCTCTAACTCCATTAATCCTCCCCCGATCCAGCTCTGACCCTGCCACACCAAATGGCTCGAGCTATCCAAAATGGGTAGGGAGGTAGGGACGTCCATATTAGTTAATGGCTCTTCATCGAGATTCTCAAAGCTCAAGAAGATCAAAAATAAAATGATCAAGATAGCCAATACTATCAAAGCAATTTTTGAGGTCTTTCCTTCTATTTTTACCGGAATCTCTCTTTGGTATCCGAAAATAAAATGCATATCATAAACCTCGTAAAAATTCTTTCAACCTCTCTTTCAGCAAACCATATGCCTGTGTTCTTTCTTTTTGGGTCAATCAATCTAAGCCATTGGGAGAGCACGAATTCTGCGTCTTGAGATTGGAATGACATCTTTTGGCTGGGCAAAACCTTGTCAGTTTTACTTCAATGAGCTTGCAATGAGATGCACACTTTAGGTAAGACGTTTCAATTCCAACAGCAGGAATTCAACCTTTCAACTTTCTAACCTTCTAACCGGTTTTCCAAAAAGAGTAGGACTTTGATGGTGAAAAGGATAGGGTGCACGTTAGTGGAGGGTGATTAAAACGGGAAATAAACTCACCCTCCCCCTTGTGGGAGATTGAACGAAGTGAAACCCATAGGGTTGAGCGGAGCGAAATACATAGCAGGGAAGGGTGAGGGGCTTGTATCGAACTTCGATGTCCGAAATACAAACTTCGATTTATGGTGAGCGACTTGTCCTGAGCGAAGTCGAAGGAAGTCGAACCATACGAGCATCGTCACCGTTAAACGAACTTTGAAGCCATGAAAGAACTATTAGGCAAAATAGAAGCGAAATTGCAAGAAAAAGAAGTCGAAGATCCCGCCGGAGGCGGGGATGAGATTTCAGATGAGTTGATCTTTTTGATCAACTCCCGAATTAAGCCTCCCAAATCTGTAACCAAAGAGGATGTTTACATCCGCACCATGTTCTTGGTCTCAGATGAAGTCAACTCTTATGGCGGGCGTTTTCCAAAGGAGGAGCTTCCTAAGATTGCTGAATTAGTTATCGATTCCCCAGTGATCGTGGGTCACACCAAAGAGAAGCTCCCCATTGCCAGAAATTTCAAAGCCGAGTTGGTAGAAAGGGAGGGAAAGAATTGGGTGAAGGTTTGGTTTTACTGGCTGAAAAATTCCAAAGACGCTTTGTCTTTAAAAGAAAATATAGATCACGGAATTTACAAAGAATGCTCCTTGGGATTTGTGTTTGAATTCCCTGAATGCGGAATCTGCGGCGAGGATATGAGAAGATGTCATCACATTCCCTTCAAAACTTATCAAACCGCGGATGGGGAAAAGGAGGCATTCTTCAATTATCGAAATATCACCAAGGTCTTGGAGACCTCTTTAGTTTATCGTGGGGCAGTGCCTAACACTTCAATGTCGGATGAGATTTTGTTATATCAGAAGCACGAGTGCCAAGAGCAAAGTTGTAAATTGGGGAGAGTTTACAAAGAGGTGGTGGAGGGCGCCTTAAACAAAGCTGGTCTTTCGGATCAGGTCAAGCTGGTGGGCGGCGTTTGCGATAAAGGTTATTCCGATCATGACCTGGATATTATCTGTCCTCCTCAATTGGAGGTGCTGGTTTTTGAGGCACTGCCCCAAAGCTATCGCCCCAAAATCCATTTTGTGCAAAGCTTATCTGATAAAGATAGGCCTAAAATTCTCCCTTGTCATGCTGAGCGAAGCGAAGCATCTCGAAGCGAAGCATCTTTCCAACCGTCCCATAAAAATAAACCCAAAGTTGTTCCTTTTGAGTTCATCCTTCCCACCAAGCCCAAAAAATCAAATTCCTCATCTAATGAGATTTTTCATCTCGACGATTTTTCCATTCTGCAGGGCGAATTCCTAATTGAACCAAAATACGACGGCGTTAGGGCACAGATACATAGGGCGGCGAACGGCGGACTGCGGACAGAGAAAATGGAACGGTAAGAATCTTCACAGACGAAGCCAACAGAATCGAGAATAAATTCCCTCATCTGGTCAAAGATATTTTAGCCTATGATCACGAAAGCTTCATTCTGGATGGGGAGATAGTCAAATACAAGGGTAACTCCAGACTTTCGCATAAAGAGGTAGCTGGATATATACATGGTAAAAACGGTCATCCAGACGACTCTTCCTTCAAATTTAAGCTTTTCGACATTCTGTATTTGAATGGGGAAGACTTGACCTCACTTCCTTTAGAAGAAAGAAAAAATCTTTTAGAAAAAAATTTCTCTAACACCAATTCCCTTCATAAAGTCAAAGATGAAAAGTCTTCCCCTGAAGATTTACCCTCTAAGATAAAAAGTATCGCCACCTCTGAAGGGGCAATGATCAAGAAATCGGACTCAGAGTATTTTGATGACCAAGATTGGTATAAATGGAAAAGATATTTTGAGCTGGATGTTCTCGTCACCGGCGTAGAAAAGAACAAGGGCGGCTCTTATAATTACAACTGTGCTGTCGGCTCCAGATCAAATCCCATTCCCATAGGCACAACTTACTCCACAAAAGTAGAGGCACAAGTTGGGGATATAATCAGAGTCAGAGTGGATTATGTCACCAAGTCAAATGACAGGTTCACCTGGTATGCCCCCAGGGTTTTAGATAAAAGATCAGATAAAAAAGAACCAGATCTGGTTTCAGTTTTAGAAAGAATGATTGACGAAAGATCGTCCGCCGACCGCCGTCGGCTGTCCACCGCCTCAAAAGGTTTTGCGGCGGACGGCGGACTGCCGACTGCGGACAGATTTGTCCTCCAGCTCCACTGGTGGGGAGAAGCTAAGCACCATGACCTAAGATTCCAAAAGTCCAAAGGATCCCGCCCTGCGGGAGGGAACGTGGCAATTGGATTGACCATATTCGAGCTAAACTTAGAGGAGTTGAACCACGGAAGAAGATTTCTGTGCGAGTGGAAGGATTATCATGATCCTAAATGGATGGACTTCGAAGGAGAAATTCCCCCGAATAAAGGGGATGCTGAGGGGAATCCATCAACGAATTTCACCGCTCACATGAAGATTTTGGATTCCGGCCATTATGAGATTTTAGAAAGAAAGCCTGATTTCACCAGCTTCAAAATAGAAGGCAAAATTTTAAATGGAGTCTATTTGGTAAGAAAGGTGAAGCTGAAGGGAAAAGATAGATGGCTTTTTTGGAAACGGTCAACGGTCATTTGACTCAACTGAGATGAAACGGATTAAACGGATGCCTAAGTCGAGTTTTGAGGTAGTATTGTCATGCTGAGCGAAGCGTCTATAGCGAAGAAGATTGATACCAAGATACCCTCTCCCCTCGGGGGAGATTGAACGAAGTGAAACCCATAGGGTTGAGCGAAGCGAAATGCATAGTAGGGATAGGGTAAGGGGGAACCAAACCATGAATACAGACAACCACAAAATCTTTTCCAAACTGCAGTTGCTCCAATTTCTGGTGGCTTTCTTTGTCACCGCCTTTGGGATCATCACCGCCTACTACACCACCATTGCCGGAATCAAATTAGATCTTTCTAAAAAGGCGGAATCAGAAATAGTCAATCAGCTGGACAAGAGGCTTTCCAATATCGAGATCTTGCTGAACAAAAATTTCTTAACCAAAGAGGAGTTTTATCATTCTTTCGAGGATTTACAAAACCGCTTAACCAAGATAGAATATCAGCTTGTGGTGAGCCTGTCGAACCGTTATCAGTAATGAATCAACAATAGACAAACCCTGGAGTGTCAAGCTTCAGCTTGACCATAAAAGATGGTAGAGGTAAACATGCAAACACAAAATTTTAAGTTGGTTCGGGAATTGTCGCCGGGATCCCGCTCCGCGGGAGAATTCCCGAACCACTCTAACAGAATTAGAGGTAAACGTGCAGACACAAAATTTGATTGATGCTTTAAAAGGACACCTTAGTTGCTTAGATTCCGAAAAGATCGAGAAGATCGATTTTGACCAAATGCAAGAAGATCTAAAAACCGCGGTAGAAGCTTTGAATCACCTTCAAAAGAAGGACCAGCTTTGCAATAAGCTTCTTTCCGATTTCAAATCGGAGATCAAAAGAATGTCCTTAGCCATCTCTCGCGCCAAAGGAGATGGTAGTACCTGTAATTTAGTGGAAAAGCTTCTGTCTTCTGAAAATCAAAGCTTCGATGAATTAGTTCTTTTGAGAGAAAAAGTCAGAGAGGACTTTAACCAAAGCTTTCCCACCAAACCCCAAGCTAAGGTGGTTGATACTCTCGGTTACGGCGGCTTCAAGATCAATGAATTCAAAGCAGGAGTGAAACAGTAGAAAGCTAAGAGTATAAAGTTTAGAGTGGAAGTCTATGCTTTTGACTCTTTACGCTAAACTTTCCACTCTAAACTGGATTTTGGAGTTAAGGTCAGTTGACTCAAATGAGCGTACGCCTTTCAAAGAATCTATGGAAGGGTATAAAAACCCGGCAGAATGTCTGAAAAGGACAATTGCCATCAAAATTCAAACAAATGCGAAGCATCCATAGGGATTCCTCTCCCTTGTGGGAGAGGTAAGGAGATGAGTATCGAGCTTCGAGTCTCGAAAGACAGACATCGATACGAGCCTCGCCACCGTTAAACGAGCTTCGAAGCCAACCCCTCTCCCCTTGGGGAGATTGAACGAAGTGAAACCCATAGGGTTGAGCGAAGCGAAATGCATAGCAGGGCAAGGGTGAGGGGGAACTAAATAGAAAGGAGATTTAAAATGGGAATAAGAGATCAAAACTTAGAAGCAACCGGCGCAATCTTCGCCACCTTTTCCATCAAACAAACAGCGGGAGTGGATGATCTGAAAGACTCAGACATCGGAAAAGCAGTAAGGATAACTGGAAATAACGAGGTGGGTCCAACCACAGACGGCTCGGTCTTTTTAGGCAAATTGGTGGACTTAACCTTGACCGATGCGGACAATGGAAAAAGGGTGGCCACCGTGCAGATTTCAGGAGTGATGACCGTTCCCATCACCACTACCTATCCCCAAGTTGGAAACAGAGTGGTCGGCGGTGCGGGAGACACGGTGAAACAAGCTCCGTCATTGACCGGCTACGATCCCGCCGGAGGCAACATCGCCCGCGGAACGGTAATCGCAGTGAACGGCACCACCGAGTGCACATTGATATTGTAAGAAATCTTCAAAAAAACCTCACCCCCCGTCCCCCTCTCCACACATGTGGAGAGGGGGAGGATCGAAGATGCATATGCATAGGGGGAGAGGTTAAATAAGGAGAAAAACATGGAATTAGAAAAATTCTTAGATACCAAGGAAGGCAAAAAACTTTTAGAATTCGCCAGCTTTGAGAAACCCATTTCAGGCAACGTGGATCTATCCAGGGCCAAGGAGATAAAAGTAACTCAGGAGACATATTTAGAGGCACAGTCGAAGGGCATGACCCTATCCGAGCTTTTGGAATCCTCTGAATATGATCCGAGCGACTTCAATTCCCCTCTGGATGCTTTTGAAAGACAGTTGGCGGTGCATGAGATAAGGGTTGGAGGAAGAAGCCCCATCACCGTAGAGCTTTTCTACCAAGGGGCGCCGGCTCTTCTTCCTGAGTTCATGATGCGGGAGATAAAAAGAGGTCAAAAGATGCGTCCGGAGTTGGAAAAGCTTTTAGCCAGCTCCAACGTCATCTCCTCTTCCCGATATACCCCTTTCTATGTTAATGTATCGCCAACTCAGGCTAAGCTTTCATTGAGACCCATCGGCGACAAAGCCCAGATACCCACATTGCAAGTGGCAGAACAGCTTCATTCCATCACTGTGCCGGATTACGGGGTAACCCTAAAAACCTCTTACAAGGCTTTAAGACATCGCACCACCGCGCAGTTTAAGGTCTTATTGTGGTACATCGGATTCAGGTTACAAGCAGACAAGATGGGTTTGATAGTCAATACTATCATCAATGGGGATGGGAACGACAACGCCGCCACGGTGATAAATACCGCCACCTCCGGAAGCTTAACCTATTCCGATCTTATCACCTTGTGGAACGAGTTCTTTCCATTTGAGATGAACACCATTGTCTGCCACAAGGACAAACTCAAATCTATCTTAACCATGACTGAGTTCAAAGATCCCATGGCTGGGTTCAAATTCCAGAGAACCGGTGAGCTGGTATCACCTTTAGGCTCCACACTCATTCGATGCGATGATGTCCCTACTGATTTAGTAATCGGACTGGACAACCGTTTTGCCGTTGAGGAAGTGATAAGCCAGCCCTTGATGGTGGAATATGACAAGGTGATCGAGCAGAAATTGGAAGAAGCGGTCATCTCCGAATCCATAGCTTACGCCAAGGTCATCAAAGAAGCCGCTTTGGTTCTGGATAACGTCTGGACATAAAACCTCACTTTCGTCCGCCGTCGGCCGCAAAAATCTTTTAGCGGCGGACGGCGGTCGGTGGACCTGTCCTGAGCGAAGTCGAAGGACTGCGGACAGTGAGGAGAAGAGGTGAGGGGTAACTAAATACAATGTAACAACGCTGGCATCGATACTCGACGTATGAGGCTCAAAACCTGAGGAATCGAGCTTCGAACGTCGAAAACCGAGCCTCGATTTATGGTGAGCGACTTGTCCTGAGCGAAGTCGAAGGAAGTCGAACCATACGAGCTTCGCCACCGATAAACTAACTTCGAGATTAATCCCCTCTCCCCTGGTGGGAGAGGGTTAGGGAGAGGGGGAACTAATTAGATTAGAGAGAAATTATGCAAAAACTTATAGATACCGTTAGCTCATACTACGCCACCGGCATCCAGCCTCAAGCCAAGCTTTTCAAAATTACATCCGGACAATACCTGGACCGAGTAATTGCCATCTACCCAAAGACGCCTAACCAATTAGTCTATGTTTGGTCTGATCCACCCTACGAGAGTTGGTCAGACCCGGTGCAGATCGTCAACAATTGTGCAGACTATCCTTGTTCTGCTTACATGGACTCAAATGGCAATATTTATCTGGTATACACCCAACAGACCACTTTGGCTTTGCTCGAATTGAAGATGACCTTCTCCTCAAGTAGCTGGAGCATAGGAACGGTCAATATCGTGTGTAATGCAGGACAAAACTATTACCCCAGCATAACCAAAGATTCCATCAACCGTCTATGGATTTCCTGGACCTATTATGATCCAGTAGCAGAAAGATATTTTGTGCATGTCAAATCCTCCACCAACGACGGATCCACCTGGGGATCAGGTCCCTCCGATCCGGGCACCGCTTTGACCAACGGAACTGCCTCTTGTTATTCTCAGCTTATCTTTCAATCTCCCTACATCCACTGCTTTTACTCCGATGATTCCACCCTTTTGGCTTATCGCTCCTTCGAGCTATCTGGTTCGGCCTGGTCATCTCAACAGACGGTCTATTCCGGATCCACAATTAATGACAACTTTCATGCAGATTTATCCTCAGATCACAAAATAGGGATCGTCTTTCCCGGAACTTCCTCTCTCCTTTACAAGGAATTTGATGGAAGCAACTGGAGTGGGGTCTTCACCGTTGAGAATAGCCTTCCCGTAAGCCCAACTGTGAATTTTTTTGACACCCAGCCGTTTGTTTTCTGGGCAAAAAATATCGGGACTGGGCAAAATCAGATTTTCTATTCCTATAAAGAAGATACATCTTTTGTGACACCTACTTCTTTTGAAAAAGGGCAAAAGCCATTTGACAAGGTATTTTGTTATGATGATTCAGCTACCAACAAATATGCGGACCGAACCACCGAGGCAGGTAATTCAACACCTGCGGACGTTTATCATCCCACCTCCAACGGTTTGGTTAAAGATGTAGGCGATGCTTTTTACATGGGGATGGATCAGAAGTTCAATTTGACTAAAATAATTCTATCCACCGGAGGTGTCACTGGTCAGGTAAGCTGGCAATATTGGAACGGGCAAAGCTGGACGAATTTTACCCCTTATTCCGGAGCATATCATTTGGATTCCCAGGATAAGATGGTCATACTTTGGGGAGATTTGAATTCTGTCCCCTCTGATTGGCAGCAGTGTATAGTCAACAATGTCACCAAATTCTGGGTAAGGATTTTGGTAACCACCAGCTTCACCACCGCCCCAGTAGGAACTCAGATCACCGCAGTCCCCGAGGCAAAATATTTGAATGTGACTTCGTAGCGCCCGACCATCGTGTCGGGCGTAGATCAAGGATGGGTGGTGTTCTCAGCCACTTTAGTGGCGTTAACGCCTAAGCCTGACTAAAGTCAGTTAGAACAAAACCACTGCTCCAATCGGAACTCAGATTACCGCAGTCCTCGAGGCTAAATATCTGAATGCGATCAAATAGGTAATAACGGATGACGAATGACGAATGGTTTTATTCGTCATCCATCATCAATCATTCGTCATTTTACGAAGAATTAAGGCATAACCCCTTTAAAAACTTGCTAAATAGATTTTTCAATCTTGAATTTTGAATCTTCTAATCTTGAATTTGAAAGGTTTAACCATGAGCTTCACAAACATTGATTTAGTCAAAAAACATATTTTGGAACACGAACTTGGCACAACCAACACAGAAAATGTCCCTTGCCATCTATTGGGAGAGACACCTTTTCAATTGCCCCATAAAAACATCTTGCCGAATTCAGAAAAGGTGAAGGGAAAAGAAGGGAACGTCCCCACCCAAGAAAACATCAGCTTTTCCTCTGGGGAGGAAGTCTCCTTGTCACATCCAGAGCTTATTCCCGACACCGTGGTGGTGGCAAAAGATTCTTCTTTGGGAAAAATCTTTGTGGAGAACATCGACTATTCCATTGATTATGATAATGGAAAGATAACTCGCATAGAGGATGGCTCAATCCCACAAGGGTCAGAGGCGGTGATCTGGTATCTATTCTTCCGAATTTACGCCAAGGACACCGACTACCGCATAGATTATGACAAAGGACAGATCACCAGAGTAGCTTCTGGAGAAATAGAGGATGGGCAGTGGGTTCGGGTTGATTATACTGTGGAATTCGGTCTTACAAACGATGAGGTCATCGCCAATGCCCTGGTGGAGACGAATGACCAAATTCTAAAGATAATTGATCCGACTTATTCTAACTCAACCGATCAATCCCTGGTGACAGCCGAGACCTATTTAGCTGTCTCGATTTTGTGTAACATCAAAGCCTTAGAGGTTATGACCCAGAATCCAGACTCCTCGGCCAAATCTTTATCATTGTCCTGGTCGAACATGTCATCAGCTTATAGAGAACGTGCTTTTGATCTTTTGAAGAATTTTAAAAAAGATCCCGGAGCTCTTCGCTCACCCTATGCCGCAAGATCGACCAAATAATGACAATAGTTCCCATCTCCTGAAGGAGAGGGGTCAGGGGTGAGGTCCTGGAGTGTCTGCCTTTCTCAAGACCCAGAATTCGGGCAGGCAGACCTTTCTTCCTTCCCTCTCCCCTTGTGGGAGATTGAACGGAGTGAAACCCATAGGGTTGAGCGAAGCGAAATCCGTAGGAGGGTAAGGGTGAGGGGGAATAAAGAAGCGTAGCCAAGCCTTTAAGGCTTGGGTAAAAAGTTGTAGTGGTCGAGTTTATTCGACTATTTTAAACAGACCGTTCTCCCGCCAAAGAAGCGGCGGACTGCGGACTTGTCGTGAGCGAAGTCGAAGGACGGTGGACATTTTAGAAAAGGTAATTATGAACATTACTTTAGATTATTTGAGGGGCAGAAGAACCTGGGTAGTGCCAAATTTTGTGGTGTGGGGGGATTGGTCCCTTTACTCCTTTTTTCTCTTTTATACCGAAATGGGCGCAAGCTCCAAAAGGATAGTTTTCAGCAAATCGACCTTAGGCGGGCTTGATCAGGCCGTCAACTTCTCAAGTCTTTTTGACTTCAGAGGAAATCAGCTCCCCACCACCATAAAGAGTCCCAAGGTGATAGTTCTGCCGAAGAATGAGGTTTTCTGTTTCGTGGTTGGAGCAGAAACCGACACCGGTTTTAGAATCGCCAAGTTTTCGGAATCGTCCTATACCGGCTTGGTCGATTTGATGATTGTAGAAATGGGTTGAAAATCCCGCCGAAGGTCAAATGATCCCAAAGTATCAGAAAACATAATTGTCATGCTGAGCGAAGCGAAGCATCCCGTTTTTTTGCTTCCCTTTGGTGCTCTTCACCAACGGGGAAATAGGGAAAAGATAACATTTGTGAAAAGAAAAACGAAACACAAAAACCGGGCTTTAACGGAAAAGACTTCGGATAAAAGATCGAGGATCCCGCCCTTCGACGGTTCGACAAGCTCACCGTCCCGAGCAAAGTCGAGGAACAGGCTCAGGGTGGTGAGTGAAGTCGAACCACCAGAGGTTGGAGAGGATCCTCCAGACTTAAAGCTTCTGGAAATCTTGATTAAGAAAATCATTAAGAAATTAGAAGATGGCTCCTACCAGCCAAAAGTCCAAGATGCCTTAAAGGCAATTCAGCTTAAGCATAAGTTAGCTCCAACTTCTGAAAACGAGAAAACCTTTTGGCAATTAATACAGGATATAAAAAGATCAGAGTATGAAAGACGTAACAATCTTCAAAGTCTGGAGGCTAAACTTCTGAAAACCATAATAGACCTCAAGGAACAGGTAAAAAACAGCGCCCTTCCCGTTAAAACGATCACTGACGCCTTTAATCAAGGAAAATCCAAAGAGAGCAAACTTACCTATCACCGGATGGGTAGAAGATTGTCAGCCATGGGATTTACAAAAGTCCGCACCAGTAAGGGATCCTTCGCCATCCTCTGGGATGACGAAAGGCTCACGCATTTAGCTGAAAAATATAATCAAGCCTCTCCGTCTGGTAGTGAGCTTGTCGAGCCTAATGACTTTAAAAAAATAAAACAAAGTCCAGAAAGTTCAGATAGTTCAGAAACTTCAGTTCACGAGGGTGATCAAAATGCAAAATCAAACTTGCTCACTTGTAGTGAGCTTGTCGAACCTAAAAGTTAGAGGTCAAAGACTCAGCCTCCATCTCAGTCCCAGTCTCCGTCTTGCTTTTTACGTCCTACTTCTAACTTCTCACTTCTTACTTTTAGCCGGGCAAAGTTGGGCGGCTTCCGAGACCTTACGTCCTAATGGCGATTTCAATACAACTTGGAACATGTTTGAGTGTTCTGTTCGTTATGATTGTGTGTGCGAAGACACACCTGATGATGATGCCACTTATATTTACATGACCACCGCAGACATAGGTCAGGCATTTTACTTTGAAACTGCCCAGAGCCAGCCGGCGCAAAGGGATAGTGTGATAATACACGTGAGGGCAAGGGTATTATCGGGCTCTCCAGACCTTGAGTTGGGCAAGTATTTATGGACTGAAGGAGGATGGCAATGGAACGCTTTAGATACTGTTACGCTAAGCACAAGTTATAGCAACTTGTCGGGAAAGAATTCAGCTGATAAAGGTGTAGATAAGTATGGTTTTAAGACTCTGAGTGGATCAACAGAGACCCGGATAACACAGTTTTATATTGTCGTCTGGTATACACCCCCCAGTGGAGGGAATAAAAGACAAGGCGGAATCGTTCAAGACAAAAATAATATAGGGATCGTTGAAGGAGGAATTGCGAGATGAATTCAAAGTTTAAAATTCAAAATTCAAGATTCTCCGGATTTGGATCCATAGGAAAAATTTCTAAGCTTATACTTTTTATACTTCTGATTTTGGCGGCGGACGGCGGACAGTGGACCGCGGACATCTTTGCAGATGTTTACGCTCCTGCGGATAGCATAGTTCTGACTGTCGGCTGTCTCGATACCACCTTCTTGAATATCGCCAATCCTGATTCGGTTTGGTTCAAGTGGTGGCGAGACGTGGGCGGACAGACCCTCATAGATTCAGCCAAAGTGACCTCAGGAGTGCGAACCGGATTTTTCCGCAAAAAAATCAAAGCCTCGGATGTCTCAAATAATTACGGCACATACATAGCAGAAGCCATCGTCTATAAAACTGGAAAGACCGGGATAAAAACTTGGTGTTGGGCAGTTAAGGCGGAATTTGACTCAGTCACTAAATCCATTCCGAATCTTTTACAAAAGGGGGATAGTTCTTTATACATGCGGACCGACTGGGCAAATATAAAGAACAAAACCGCCACCAACTATTTTTCCGATACACGCATCTACAAAGCAGATTTTACCGGAAATGTCGACTCCACCAATGCGGTCAATAGGTTATGGAACAACTTTGATACCACCAATTATTCGCTGACTTCGGTTTACATGACCAAAGGCGACAGTTCTCTTTACATGAGAACCGATTGGGCGAATATCAAAAACCCGACTACTTATCAAAATTTTTCTCAGACTCATTTTCACTTTGTTGACTCCTTAGGCGAAGAAATCAGCGTAACGGTGGACAGTCCATCCATTGCTCGTTCCGTCTGGAATGAAAATATTGTGCCCAGGCAGAACAGAAGGATAAGGCTTGCAGACAGTATAGGTGAAGAGATTGTCGCCCAAGTCGACACTTCCCAGATTAAAACCATGAATGAGAACAATCAATGGGGAGCTTCCTATACCTGGAATTATTCGACCAGAACTTTGACGTCTGGTGCTGGTTCCGGAGCTAATAGCGTGGTGATAAGATGCAAACAAGCAGGAGATTCATCCCATATTGCCTTCGCTCAAATTCAGGTTTTGGATTCAACAGAAAATTCCACCATTGGGCTTTTAACCTCAGACTCCCAGGGACGTGGATTCTTTGCTTTGAATAACGGGATCTATTGCGTGAGGCTATATAAACCGGGTTGGCAATTTACCGTGCCTGAGACTTTAAAGGTTAATGGAAATGAGGATACCATTTATTATGCAGATGCTTTTGACCCAGGCTCGCCACCTCAAGCAAGTCTGTGCCGGGTTTACGGATGGATTTATGACATAAACAATCAGCCGGTGGCGGGAGCAAAAATCCAAGCCAGCATAAAGATCATTCCCCTGCGTTATGAAAATGTAGTTATCAGCCCTTATTACCAGAGCACCACCACGGATGATGAAGGTTATTGGTATCTGGATTTATATCCGAATTCAGCTTTAAATCCGTCCGACACCAAATATATCTTCTTCATTTATAGCCCTTCAGGCACCATTCTAAAAATCGAAACCGCAGTCCCCAACCAATCCAGCTGGGAACTACAATTTTAGACTAAGACTGAGATTTGAGACTGAGAAAAAACAGTCCCAGTCTCCGTCTCAGTCTCATAACTTCTAACTTTTAAGGAGGTGAATTTCAATGATTATCACAATCTTTTCCGCTTTCGGTAGTTGGGTGACCAACAACACTCTTCAAGCCTCAGGTGCTATTCTTCTTTTGCTTTTGGGTTTGGTGGCTAAGCATTATCTGATTCCCTATTTGAATACCGAGCTGAAGAAAAAAATGGCGGAGTATGTTTTGCTGATTGCGGATGAGGTTACCGATCAGCTGGTGGCAAAATATCCCAAAAATGAGGTATTGAAATGGTTGGATCAGGCGGTGGATAAGATCATGGAGATAACCGGAGTCTCCAGAGAAGTAGCCACCCGCGCCGCTCAAGCCGCCCTCTCCCGCAAGGGGATACAATAAGATAAAAAGTGTAAGGTGAAAGGCGAAGCCGAGGATACTCTTATGAAGTAGGAAGTCAGAAGTAATGATTTAAACTTCTCACTTCTTAATTCACTTTTTACACTTTTCACCTTTCACCTTTCACCTTAAACCTAACCTTGCACAGATGTAGGTCGGGTTGCGACCCCCCGCCAGAGGCGGGGGAGAGCTACCCGACACATTCTTTTGGCGGAGTACCATTACCCCCTACATTCCCTGGGTTGACGTACCACTTACAAAAGAACTTCTCCTTAACCTTTTAACCTTGAATCTTAAATCTTGAACCTTGAACCCTTACACCTTTCACCTTAAACCTTGCACAATATGTGAATCAATTTGCACAGATACGTAAAATTCGTCTTAGCGGAATTTAACTTGCCATTTCGGTGTAAGCCTTTGACTACGAACTACTAACCACGAACTGTGAACCGCAGTAAGGTCATTGGCATACAAATTGCTAATAAAATAGAGTAAAGTTACGTATATAGGCATTGGCGACATAGAGAAGTATTTTTGGGAGTGGTGCGGTTATGAGCAATCATAGCCACCCGACGCCAAAATCGGGCATCCCCCCTCCACCACTCCCATTTTTTTTATTCGTCCGCAGTCCACCGTCCGCCGACCGCCGCAAAGCAATGGGTTAAGCGGCGGACTGCGGTCGGTCGACGGCGGACATAATTCCCAAATCTTGAATTTTGAATCTTAAATCTTGAATTGTATCCCCACATTCACCCTTCTCCCCAAATTCGGAAAATCCCGATCTTCAATAGTATTACCAAATTGAGTAGGTATTTTCTCATTCAAAAGATTAATCACGCTTAGATTCAATTCAACACCACTTCTTAACTTCTGGCTTAAATGCAATTCCACATTCGTACGCGTAGGGATGGTTTTCTCAAGATAATTGATCCGTGGGTAATTGGAGTAATCCGAATAGTAATTCACTCTTTTGTCAGTCCAATTAAAGACGAGATTGGCTGTTAAGTTAATAAAAATCTTTCGACTCAGATCAAAATTGACTTTGTGTGCCGGTGTGAAACGAGCCTTTCTTTCCACATTTTCAATTTTTTTTTCACCCGTGAAGAAATCGTAATAAACCAATTCCTTTCTGGTCTCCTTGTCAAAATTGGCGGTATAGTTAATAGATAAATCGGTTCTTTTGTCTAATTTCAAATCCAGATTCATTTCAATTCCCCGACCTTTATATCTGTCCATATTAACTGCCTGCCACTGACCATTTTCCCCTAAAGGAAGCCAGACGATCAAGTTCTTTACTCTTTTATAGAATAAAGATATTTGAGCCGACACTTTGTTTGTAGAAGAATTAAAGGAAGTTTCGAAGGCACTTCCTTTCTCGGGTTTTAGATCT
>Ga0315289_10000956_pt1 | contig 45044 bp, 30 predicted proteins | sample YL17G11_40_MG_FD_203452 | JGI IMG/M metagenome (GOLD analysis project Ga0315289, IMG submission 203452) | Sediment microbial communities from Yellowstone Lake, YNP, Wyoming, USA - YL17G11_40 | ecosystem: Environmental > Aquatic > Freshwater > Lake > Sediment | place: USA: Wyoming | collected... | reverse complement strand
TGGATGCCACGGTCGGCGGCGGTTGTCAAAACACTGCGGGCGGCAGTGGTGCCACGGTGGGCGGCGGCAGTGGTAACATGGCATGGGGTATTTACTCAGTTGTCAGCGGAGGCGGTGGATCAGTGGCGGCTGATTTGAACTCGGCAAGCGGCGATTACTCGGCAGTTGGCGGCGGAAGACGCAACACCGCAAGCGATACATGTGCGACGGTCGGCGGCGGCTATTCTAACACCGCAAGCGACTCCTGTGCGACGGTCGGCGGCGGCGTAGGCAATTACGCAAGCGGCGAGAAGGCCACTATCCCTGGTGGCTGTAGAAACACCGCAAGCGGCGCGGTTGCTACGGTCGGTGGCGGCGGATGGAACACCGCCAGCGGCAACAGAGCCACGGTGCCGGGGGGAGCATGGAATACGGCATTAGGAGGTTATTCCTTTGCTGCCGGGCTTAGAGCAAAAGCAAACCACAGCGGTGCCTTTGTCTGGGCAGACAGCATCGACGCCGATTTTGCCTCGACTGCAACCAATCAGTTCAATGTCCGCGCATCAGGCGGTGTGCGCATGTTCACCAACTCAGCCGCCACACTCGGTGCCCAATTGCTGCCCAATGCGACGGCCTGGACCGCGCTCTCCGACAGTACGACCAAGCGCAACATCCGCCGTGTGAACACGAAGGATATCCTCGAGAGAGTTGCAGCCTTACCCATTTCCCAATGGAGCTACAAAGGTGCTGATCCCTCTATCGAGCACATCGGCCCGATGGCACAGGATTTCTGGAAACTTTTCGGTTTGGGCGAAGACAGTCTCGGCATTTCCACGATTGACCCTGACGGCATTGCCCTGGCGGCGATTCAGGAATTGCAGAAACAGAATGAAGAGTTGCGCACTGCCGTGCGGCGCTACGCAGAAGAATTGAATGACCTGCGCCGCACCGTCGAGCAAATGGCTACGCAACAGACTGGAAAAAGCCAGAGCAAAGCGGCATCCGCTGCCTTTTCGCCAAAGACTCAGGAACCAACTCTCAAGGAGATAGCACAATGAAAAAGACATTCATCATTATCGCAATCGCGCTCGCGCCTGTTTTGCTCTTGGCGCAGCCACAGCAAAGCGCAGATTTCCGAATCACGAAGCAGGTGCTCGATGCGGGTGGCGCGCCCAGCACATCGGCAGATTTCCAGCTCGTCAGTGCGTACGGTCAGCCGACTCCGATTGGCGCTCAAACGAGTGCAGATTTCGTGCTCTATGCGGGCTTTTTGAATCCAGCTTTTGGAGTGTCACCCTTGAGCCCCATTCAAGAGCTGGTCATCCTGCAAGCCCAGCCCAATGTGATCTTATTTTGGGAGCCGATTGCGGGAGCCAATTCGTATGAAATCTACCGCTCGCTGGATCCCATGTTCATCCCCGGCCCCGGCGACCTAATCGGCACGGCACCGGACACGACCTACACCGATGTGAACGCGACGACGCTGCCAGGCGGAAAGTATTTCTACAATGTGACGGCCTCGACGGAAGGAGGCGGAGTGGTTGCAGCGCCACCGATGCGGCCACCGTCTCGCATTTCGATCGAGCCAAGAGAGGGACAGGCATCACCGCGCGAGCACCGCTAAAACCTGTCAGGCAAGGGGCTTCAGCCCCTTGTTCGGGCGGGGGGGGCCGCCCCGGCGAATAAATAGCCGCGACTTCCATCCACCGCGCAAACCTTGTTGGAAACGGTCATAGCAAAGAGTTGCTTGGAGGAAGCAGAAAGAAGCCTCGATAGGTAATCCATCGAGGCTTTTGTTATTGCCACACTCTGACTAAGAGCGTGATGCGTGGTTTCTTAGAACCTCTCGGACACGGATTTGGCCTGAGTGAATAGGAGTAGATAATCACGGCCACCGGCTTTGGAATCGGTTCCACTCATATTGAATCCGCCGAACGGTTGAGCTCCCACAAGGGCTCCGGTGCACTTCCGATTGAAATAGAGATTGCCGACATGGAAATCGCGTCGGGCGATTTCGAGGTGCTGGCGATTATTGGAGTAGAGGGCGCCGGTCAGACCATAATCGGTTGCATTGGCATATTCGAGACCTTGCTCGAAGCTCTTGACTTTTGAGCAGGCCAACACCGGTCCGAATATCTCCTCCTGAAAGATGCGCGCATCAGGCCCAATGTCTCCGAAAATGGTCGGCCTGATGAACCAACCTCCCGCGGGGCCTCGCTCGCCGCCGGTCAGGAGCTTGCCCTCTTTCTTGCCGATTTCGATATATTCCATGATTTTGTTGAAAGCCCCCTCGTCAACGACCGGCCCGAGGAAATTGCCAAAATCTTTCGTAGGCCCTATCGTCGTTTTCTGAGCCATCTCGGCGACGCGACTGACAACCTCGTCGTAGAGACTCTCGTGGATTATTGCGCGCGAACAGGCTGAGCATTTCTGCCCCTGAAATCCGAATGCGGATGCATAGATACCTTGCGCCGCTTCCTCAGGATTCGCGGATTCGTCCACGAGAATGCAATCCTTGCCACCCATTTCGAGAATGGTGCGTTTGATCCAGATCTGCCCGGGTGCGATTTCGGCGGCCAGGCGCTGAATATGAAGACCGACCTCCTTTGAGCCGGTGAAGGCAATGAAGCGGGTGCGCGGATGGCTGACGATCGTATCGCCGATTGCTCCTCCGGGGCCGGGCAAGAAATTTAATACGCCTGGAGGCAGCCCGGCCTCCTCCAGAAGATTGTAGAATCTCCAAGCGATGAATGGTGATGCGGAAGCGGGTTTGAGGACGACGGTGTTCCCCGCAACCAGCGACGCGGTTGTCATCCCAACAAGAATCGCCAGTGGGAAATTCCACGGAGGAATGACAGCGCCGACGCCAAGAGGAATGTAATAGAGATTTTCTTCTTCGCCTGCGATGCCAACGAGCGGCTGCGGTTCGGCGAGCCTCATCATCTCCCGGGCGTAGAACTCCATGAAGTCAATCGCCTCCGCGGTGTCTCCATCGGCTTCCGCCCAATTCTTGCCCACTTCAAGGACCATTGTCGCCGAAAACTCATGCTTGCGACGACGCAGCATCGCTGCCGCTCGAAGGAGGATTCGCGCCCTCGCCTCGGGCTGCCAATGACTCCACTCCTGAAAGTGCTTGTCGGCGGCCGCAACGGCCTCAAGGGCTGTCTCCTTTGTGCCCTTTGCGAATTTTGCGATTGCCTCTGTAGTCTGGGCGGGATTGAGGCGGGCAAAGGTCTGCCCCGTAGTCTTCTGTTGCCCATCAATGATAATCGGCCATTCGCGTCCAAGTTCCGACTGGACTTTTGCCAATGCCGTTTGAAATGCTTTGCGATTGGACTCTACAGAGAAATCTGTCAAGGGTTCATTTCGGAATTCGGGTAACATGGTTTATCCCAAGAGTTCTTTTGGCTGGTTCCTGTGTGCTCTAATCTTGTGGCCCAACTTAATAGAAATAAGCTCAAATTGCAAACGCCTCCTGTGAAATCTCTTGGTCAGCAGGCAGCTCGAAGAGCGCCCAAGCGAATGAAAAGAGGAGAAGATATCAAATGTTTGCCGACTTCGCTTTGAATTTCACCGAATTGCAATGAGCCCTGTTGCGTAAGCTGCTCGCGTCGGGAACTTTTTGCGCCATTCCTCGTCGGAATGAATAGAACCCAGGCCCTTGCTGCGGAGGGACCAACGAATCCAACGACTCCACGGAGGTATCATGTTTCGCAGGTATCCAATCTTGATTCTTGGCGCGATTCTTCTGGTCGCCGGCACCGCAGTGGTCTTTGCAGGTGTTTCCGCTGAAAAAGGCAAGCGGGCTTTTCTGGGAGTTATGCTGGACGAGGTCACGGAAGGGAATGCTGCCGACTATGGCGTTGGAACGGGTCATGGCGCCCTCGTACGGAAGGTTACAAGCGATTCCCCCGCCGAGGAAGCCGGACTGCGCGCCAATGACATCATCGTCAAATTTGACGGGACACCCGTTGAAAGCCCAGACAACCTGCACGAAATGCTCGGTAAAAAAAGCTCGGGCGATGTGGTTCAGCTTGGCATCATTCGGGGTGGGAAGGAGCAGACAGTCACGGCGACTCTGGGGGCACCTCGCCGGTCTGAACGCTTCGAATTGAGAACGGAGAATGATGAGGAGGAGGGTGACTGGCCGTCATCCATGATGCCCAAAGCCCCGAAGCGCGCTTATGCAGGAGTTCACCTGCAAGAACTGAGCGAGGGATTGGCCAAGTATTTCAGTGTAGAAGAAGGCGTTCTGATTTCAGATGTTGAAGAGGGAAGTCCAGCGGAGAAGGCTGGAATTGAAGCTGGAGATGTCATTATTCGATTGGACGGAGTTACCACAGACAATACCCACGATGTTCAGCGCCTTGTTCGATGCCACGAGCCGGGTGAGAAGGCCAAGTTCGAGGTTGTTCGCAAGGGGGAGAAAAAGACCATCGAGGTAGAGCTTGATGAGCGTCCGGGTCATCCGCGCTCTTATGGATACGGGTTTGGGCCGCACATGGGACGTTGCAAGATATTTCGTAATGAAGACCGACGGGAACTTCTTGACGACTTTCCGGGTTCAATCCCAAAAGTGGATACGGACGATATCCGAGAGAAGGTATACGAATTTCAGATTGAGCTGCAGCCACAACTCGAGGAGCTGAAGGGTCGTCTTGAGGAGCTCGAAAAAGAGATTCAGCGGCTCAAAGAGGAAAAATTCCAACAGCAGAAGATGTAGTATGCGCCGAAGCTTGGAGTGGCGTGAAGGGAGCCTCCCCTGAACCTTCGTGCCCCCACTCGGCGCATCCTTTTGACCGGCCGCAGCGCATGCAGTGCTGCGGTCGGTTTTTTTCTTGCAATGAAAACTTGGCGTTAATTCCTGCGGACTGCTATGAAGAGCGAGATCACTTGTCCTCATTGCGGGGGGGCAATCGAGGCTTTCCGCAATCCCTATCCGACGGCGGATATTCTCTTTCATCGTCCGGGAAAAGTGCTGCTGATTCGCCGGAAGAATCCACCATCCGGTTGGGCGCTACCCGGTGGCTTTATTGACTATGGCGAATCGGCCGAGCAGGCCGCCGCGCGGGAAGCGAAAGAGGAGACTGGCCTGGAGGTGCGCAACCTTCGCCAGTTTCGCGTTTTTTCCGAACCCGGACGCGACCCAAGATTCCACACTCTGACGGTGGTTTTCCTTGCAGGGCCCGGCGGCGAAATTCGTGCAGGCGATGACGCGGCGCAGGTGCAATGGTTCGCGCTGGACGACTTGCCGCCAGAGATGGCCTTTGACCATGCCAAGATTATTGCCGATGCCCGCATGGCGGGACTGATTAAGTAGCCCCTTCTTACAAACTCCCTCCTGTTTCATTTGTGCACTTGCGAAAATAGAGACAAAAGTGCATATTATCGCCTTGTAAGTTCCTTCGGCCGTTGTCCTCTGCTCCACTTAGGAAAATGATGCGTTTTCCCCAGCTCAGAACAATCTATCTAAAAGAGATGCGCGATATTTTGCGCGACCGACGCACTCTCTTTGTGATGATTGTCCTCCCGATTCTCCTCTACCCCTTGCTCATGATTGGTGTCATCCAGTTCTCAATCCTGCAAACGAAGAAGCTGGTGGAGGAAGAGGCCAGGATAGCCATTATCGGGGAGAAGGCTCCGATTGAGCTTCGTACGACGCTCGATTTGGCGGTCGCCATTCATGTGACGCCGGTTGCGGATTGGAGGCATGCGCTGGGTGCAGGCGAGCTTCATGCCGCCATCGAGGTCCCGCCGGGATTTGGCGACAGCATCGAGGCTCACCATTCCACTTCTCTCACAATTCATTATGATGCCGCCAAGGAACGCTCGGGACAGGCGCGAACGAAGGTCGAGCGTGCTCTGCGGGATTATCAAGAGGTGATTGTCGCCAAACGATTTGAAGCGCTGGCGGCGGACACATCGCTCTTGCGGCCCTTTGTTACGCGTCTTGAAAATGTCGCGACGAGCGAAGAGATGTCGGGATTCGTTTTGGGGAAATTCCTGGGCTATCTTCTGATCATCATGGCCATGATGGGCGCGTTTTATCCAGCCATTGACCTGACGGCGGGGGAGAAGGAACGCGGCACCTTGGAGACCTTGCTTGTCTCTCCGGCGTATCGCAGCGAAATCGTCTATGGGAAATTCTTTGCCATCCTTTCTATCTCGCTGATCACGACTTTCTTGAATATTGGTTCGATGGGATTGACATTTTCATGGGGAATGAGACTTGGGGAGGCCGGGACGACGATGGGGCACTTTGGCTTTGGAATCACGCCGCTCGCCCTTGTCTCCGTTGCCCTAATCTTGTTGCCGATGGCTGTCTTTTTCAGCGCCATTTGCATGGCGGTGGCTACGCCGGCTCGCAGCTACAAAGAAGGTCAGAACCTTCTGACGCCTCTGTACATGGTCGTAATTCTTCCGGCGATTGTCGCAGCCTTGCCCGGCACGCAAATCTCTCCGTCCCTCTCGCTTGTTCCGATTATCAACATTTCTCTCTTGACGAAAGAATTCCTTGTGGGTCGGTACCCGCTGGTTGAGTCTTTGCTGACTTTCTCATCGTCTTGCCTTCTGGCAGGGCTTTCGCTGCACTGGGCGATCTCCCAGTTTCGGCGCGAGGCGGTGCTTTTTCGCCATGCCGAGGAAGTGCGCTGGTCCCCTTTTCGTCGTCCGGTCATCTCTCAACCTCTTCCCAGCGCCTCGGGTGCTCTCTTTATTTTTGTTGTCGTCCTGATTCTGGTTTTCTTTGTCGGTTCCCGATGGCAGGGCGCAAATCTGCTGAACGGATTGCTCAAGACAGAGATTCTGTTGATTCTACTGCCACCCCTTCTTGCGCTTCGATGGGGTCGGCATGACATGCGCCGTTCTCTTGGTCTGACAAAGCCGCCCACGACCTCGTGGCTCCCTTCGCTGATATTCGCTGTGGGGGGATGGCTCCTGGCCGTTGAACTTGCCTCGCTGCAAAACCTGGTTTTTCCTTTCCCGAGTAGCCTTCTCGAGCAATTTGAAGGCCTCTTCGCTCAATTCAACGCCTTGCCGCCCGGGCACGCGCTGCTGTACATTGCCGTTCTTCCAGCCGTTTGTGAGGAACTGCTTTGTCGAGGCTACATGCTGCGAGCCTGGCTGCCGCGATTAGGCAAGGCCCGAGCCGTGCTTGCCGTGAGCGTCGTTTTCGGCATCCTGCATTTGGATCCCTATCGCTTGTTGCCGACGGCTTTCCTGGGAGTCGTTTTGGCGATTTTGGCAGTAGAATCGAAATCAATTCTCCCTGCCATGTTTGGCCATGCCTTGTGCAATGCCTTGACTTTCTTTGTTCAACGGCAGCAGGAGGCTCTCTCAAAGATGAGCGGGCTTCGGCTGGACGAAAGGGAACTTTTGCCCTGGGGACTCGTCGCTGTCGCCATCGTGTTTTTTGCGGCGGGGTGGTGGTGGCTTAGACGAGTTGCCGTGAGCCGTGGTCCCGAGACCGTTCAATCAAACACCGAGATAGCTCCTCCCACGATTTCGTAGTCCATTGCCAAATGAAAAAGGCGGCAGCCGACGCCACCGCCTTTTCGGCCCTCCACGACCTCCCCAATCACTTCATAGCACGCAAGCACTCCTGCCGAAGTCTATCTATGTCAACACTGAGTTGTCGTATTTTCTCTTGCAGATTTCGCCGGGCGATGCGGATTTCACGGGCCGTACGACTGATGTTTGCCGCATTTCGTCGCAACGCCGCTTCGATGAACTGCCGTTCAAATTGACGCCGCGCTTCACGCAGCGGCAGGAAAGGTATGAAGTCGTTCTTCAACAAAGGGTCGCAGTTTTCTATCTGTGTCGTCTCATGCGGCAGGTGGATGATGTCAATGGTATTTCCCGGAGCAAGCGCTGTCGCGCGCATAATGACATTTTCGAGCTCCCGAACATTTCCCGGCCAGGAGTAGGACATCAGCGCTTTCAACGCCGCCGAGCTGATGGTATTCGGACTATGGTCAGGTCTTAGATCTCGAGCAATAAAGTACTGCACGAGTTCCGGGATATCGCTGACGCGCTCACGCAGCGGGGGTATTGAAATGGAGATGACATTCAAGCGATAGAAAAGGTCCTCGCGAAATCTCCCCTGCGTTGCTTCCTCCCGAAGATCCCGATGAGTCGCCGCAATGAAGCGAACATCCACTTTCAAAGTGCGATTGCCTCCGACGCGCTCGAATTCACGGTCTTGCAGCACGCGCAGGAGTTTCACCTGTATGTTCGGTGAGATCTCTCCCACCTCATCGAGGAAAATCGTGCCTCCATCCGCAATCTCAAACCGCCCCTTCCTGCGGACATAGGCGCCGGTGAATGCCCCGCGCTCGTGCCCGAAAAGCTCGCTTTCTAAGACTCCTTCCGAGAGAACCGCACACGAGACCTTCACAAAAGGGCCATGATGCCGAGAACTGAAATAATGAATAGCCTTGGCAATCAATCCCTTTCCACTGCCCGATTCACCTCGTATCAGCACATTCGCATCTGTATGAGAAAGATGCTGAACCATTTCGAAGATTTCGACGATTTTTGGATGATTTCCAATGAGGCATTCGCCGTCAGGAAAGGCTACCTCAAATGATGTCAGAATATTCTCGGTCAAGTGCCCCCCAGTTTTGAATCAGAAAGTGGCTCGCTGCTATCGCCACATTATTATGACAATTTTTGTGCCAGTTATGACCGCGACGAGAGATGTGTCCCAGCAGTATTTGGTAAGATTTTGAAATGAATAGACCTCAGGTAATCTGTGGCGAGTTTTTATTCCTGCGAGCGCCAAGCGTGCGGTGCCCGCCTCCTTTTCTTTTTCTGAAAACTAACCGAAATCGCGCTGAAATCAGCGCATACATAGATGAAAAAGACGCAGGCGTCGGTCGAGGCGGGGAACATGCGCAGGTTCCTCCTCGCGATGTCCATTGAAGAATCGAGAGTTAGGCAGACAGGAAGGAAAGAGGCATGCGGTGCGAGGGATTCTTCCAAGTCATGGCTGCGATAAAAACATCGCACCTGAGGTTCGCAAAGCATTCCATTTCAGGTTCGAGGCTGCGGTATCGGGAAGGAGGTTGAGGCAAATTCGCTTCAGGCAGGCGGCGTGGGCTCGATTTTTTGGGTGGGGAGAAGTCTATCTTGCACGGCGCAGGTCGCGGAGTGTCCAGCCCGCCAGCCCCACGAGTGCAGCCAGCACTCCAATGATGGCGTAGAGTTCGCCGATGGAGACCCATTCCAGTGCAATTCCTGTCAATGCGGCACTCAGAGCCGTGAGGCCAAAGACAGCTAAATTGATCATGCTGAAAATGCGTCCTTGCATGCGAGGTGCCACGATTTCTTGAATCATCGTCGTGCGAGGAACGATAATGAAAGGAATGGCGAGAGCATGGATGAAGATGACGACCATACTCGCCCAGAGTTCGGCTGTCCACAGCAGGGGAATGAAAGACAGTCCATCAAAGATGATGGCAATGAGAATAACGCGGCCTTTGGGCAACCGCCTTCCCCAGCGATGAAGAAAAATGCTTCCCACAATCATACCTGCGGCAAAGGAGGCTTCAATGCTGGCCAATCCCGCTGGTCCCTGCTGAAGGTGATCCCTCACATAGATGGGAACTCCGACGATGGCTGGCCCCATAATGAAAAGGTTGTTCACGGCAGTAAGTAGAAGCAACCCTCGAATGCGACCATCGCGCATGGCAAAGACAAGCCCTTCTCGCATTGACTGAAACGGTGGAAGTTCCGCTTCAGATGTCACGGATTTCGCTGTTTCGCGCGCCTCGTGAGATTCCTTGATCCGCCAGATAAAAACAAACGATGCCAAATAGGAAAGGGCATCCATGTAAAAAAGTCCCGGCAGTTTCACAAGAGGCAGCGCGGCGGCTGCCAATCCGGCTCCCACCAAATAGGCCAGATTATGGGAACCTTGGATGAGCGCGTTGGCTTGAGTCAGGTTCTCTTTTTCGACGAGCTCTGGAACGAAAGCGTCCCGGGCGGGCATGAATGCCGTCGTGAAACCGGAAATGGCAAAAGCAATGATGCCCAGGTGAAGCCCTTTGAGATGGCCCGAGACAAGTAGCAGGGGAATAGTGGCGACCAGGAAGGCACGGGCGAGGTCGGCCACCATCATAACGCGCCGACGGTTAAGCCGATCCACCAGAACTCCGGCAAAGAGTCCAAACAAGATGACCGGAAGAAATTGGAGCGACCAGATCAATCCCGTCGCCATTTTCGAACCGGTCAGATCATAGAGCAGCCAAAGAAACGCGATCCAACTGATTTCGTCACCACTGGTGGAGATGAAACCGGCAAGCCAAAGCGGAAGAAGCCCGGGAGGGAATTGGGCACGCACCTTCTGGAGTAAAGTCATGGCGGGGATTCGGAGCAATCTTTGCGAGAGTTACTTGAGCACAACGACCTTGCCGACTGTCTGTCCAATCGCTGTCTCAAAGCGACCGAAATACATACCCGATGGCAGGTTCGCTGCATCAAGAGGTAGGCGATGATGGCCGATGACCCACTGGCTTTTTGGCATGTGCGCGACGGTGCGTCCAAGAATGTCCATCACAACAAAAGAGCCGACCAGCCTTTCCGGGATTTCGATATTCCAAGTGACAACGCTGTTTGTCGGATTAGGGTACGCGGTGATAATGACTCTTTTTCGCGGAGTGAAGAAAGTCTGTTGCAGAGCTGTTTCGAGATAGTCCAAAGCTGCCAGGCCATCAGCAATTCCCCATCCATAATTTGTGTCCGGCGACGCCGCTTGACTGGCGGTCATCAGCAGAGCCTCGCGCAACTGCATGGGAGTCCAATCCGGGTGAGCCTCCAAGAGCAACGCGCAGATGCCGCCGATGATTGGTGTTGAGAGAGAAGTACCCGAAGCTCGCAGATAGCCGCTGGGGCCAAACCAGGGTATAGCAGCGTATGTGCCGTGACCATGCGCGCAGAGCTCGGGTTTGATCCGCCCGTCGGCGGTCGGACCCGGTGAAGAAAAAGGCGCAATCTCTCCAGTACTGTCCACTGCTCCGACTGCGATAACAGAATCCGCGTCGGCTGGAGCAATAATATGTCCCCATTCTGACAGGCGTTCGTTACCTGCCGCTGTGCAGATAACGATGCCACGAGATACGGCGATATCCACAGCGATGGTGGTTACTGCTGTGTTTCCGTCCATGTCCTCATAAGTGTACCAATCCAGATAACCCAGACTCGAAGAGACAACATCGGCACCTAAACTGTCGGCCCATTCCAAACCGGCCACATAGAAATCCTCCTCAATCTGCGTCTCACCGCGAACATCCTCGGTCTTGCCGAGAATCAGTTCCGCGCCAAAAGCCGGGCCATAGAGGCTGCCGTCCTTTTTCCCCGCCGCAGCGGAAAGCGTGATGGTACCATGATCGTGCTGGAAAACCGTGTCCTGATCAGGTTCATTCCAGACGATACTATCTCCATTGATGAAATCCCATGTCGCAATGACATTCGCACTATCAAAGACTTCGTGTTCCAGCCAGAAACCTGTATCGAGCAGACACAGCCGGATGCCATTGCCCGTCAAGCCTCGTGCGTGCATGGCGGGCACATGACACAGCTCGAGTTGGCCGAAAGATGGGCCATAATCGGGGTCATCGAAATGAGAATTGACTTTTTTTTCTCTCGGAACGCCGGATTCCTCAAATTTGAGATTTCGGTGGCAAGGCCAATATTTCGCGACGGGTTGCACCTTCCGAACAAAAGGGAGATCGCAAATCCTCTCCAAAGTTCCTGCGTCCGCCTCCACGCTGACGGCATTCAGCCAGCGGCTCGTGAAACGCAAATGCGCGCCACATGAGGAGACGGCCTCAAGATAGCATGGTGCGACAGGCAGGTCGAGTTCATCAACGAGATTCGGCAAGACTTTGGCTCGTCGCCAGCGAGTGTGAGCGTCCAGTGCCGAGCGTGAGTCATCCAATGCTTTCGGCAGCACTGTTCTTTCAATTCCCTTATCAGCGAAAAAAATCCAATAGGGGCCGTCAGCGCCATCTGCTCGCACCGGCAAGGTAGGGAGGAGGCAGGTGAGAAAAAAAAGGATGAGTACAGAGGACATCCGAAAATAATTCATTTTTTGTGCTCTTCTTTGGATGGTTTATGTGATTGCCTGCTTGACCATGTGGCGGTTTTCACCACATCTAAATTACGAAAAGTGCCCTTCAGAAGCAAGCGTTGCACCATAGAGAACTTTTGTGTATATTGACTGGCGTGTTTTTGCAATGGGCTGCATTGCCAGCGCGTTTTTTCTCGCTGCAACGTATCTCAAGAAAATCAGAGTGATATTCCGTCCCGTGGCACTGGCAAGGCAGACGGAGGGACGAACCCCCTTCCGTCCCCCTGCTGAAGCAGGGGGAAACTCGAGGCCTTCCCCTACTTCAGTAGAGGAAGCTGGAAGGGGTTTTTTCTTGCCGAATCAAGCCCGCTCCAAAACGCGATGATTCTGGCGATTCGCCGTCCCATCAGCCCTTGACTCTCCTTCGATAATTTCAGGATGTATTCTCTTGGGATTCTTCTAATTTTGAGACTGATGAATGAATATCTTGATCCGAACTCCTTGGCGTGCTCGATTGAATAAGCAGCAACGCTCGGATAACGTCGTTTCACGAATAGGGATCGGTGGATTGATTATTCTTTTCCTCTGGATTTCTCCTCTGAGGGGGGAAAACAGTGAGGAGCACTCACCTCCCCGCGGCCCTGAGCGGATTGCGGTCGCCAGTCCGAATGTTCAGAATCGGGTACATCGAGCGGGGAATCTGTGGATGAATTTCACGAACTACGGGTATTTTGGCAATTACTCCATTTGGGGCGGTTCGGGCATGGACGATCCGGAATATCCGGGACTATGGGCGCCCCAATGTGAATTTCCCGGGGGCGGGCATGTGCAATATCTCTATCAAGGAGCTCTCTGGATCGGAGCACTGATTCTCGAACAAGGGTTTGAATTTCCGCGAGTTTCCACAGGAACCGATGGATGGCAGACGCCTTCGATCGTGGAATTCTGGCCTGCCGAAGGGGACGGTGGGAGAATCATCGAAAGGTCCACGCGGCCGCGAGCCTTCAACCGCCTCGGAGAGTATGTGACAGACACCATGGCCGTTTCCGATCAGGATTTTGTCATTACCTACACGGACACGCTGACGGATCCTTTCTGGGTTGAAGATGACCACTTCGTCGGCGACAAGCACGCGCCTTTGGGAATCAAAGTCGTGCAGAAGTCCTATTCATGGTCGAACAATTACGCCCATGATTTCATTATCATTGATTACGAGATTGAAAACATTGCCTCGAAGTATCTTCGCAACCTCTATATCGGTTTCTACATTGATGCGGATGTCGGGGCAGAGTGGGAGCAGCCGCATTGGTATGAAGATGACATCTGCGGTTTTCAGCGCTATTACTATTTTGACCGGCCTGACGGCGAGCCGGATAGCGTGAACATCAATGTCGCCTGGATCGCGGACAACGATGGCCGCCCTTACGAGGTCTATTCCGGCAGCGATTTCGCCAGCCAGAATATCACCGGGTCGCGCGTTGTCCGGGCGCCGAATCCGCGTCTGCGAACGAGTTTCAACTGGTGGATTTCGCATGATATTTCCGATCTGGATTTTGGCCCATCCTGGAAAGATGATGACGCCGAGGGCGACTGGACTCGAGTCTACGGCACTCCGATTGGAGATGACCGCAAGTATTTCATTCTGTCGAATCGTGAATTTGATTATGACCAAGTCTGGGTGGATGATCCGACTTATATCGCCGGTAACACCCAAAGTTTCATCAATCCGATTACGCACGAATTAGAGGTGCACGATTGGCGCATACCGGGACAAGACGACGCAACTCCCGCCGAACTGACCACCGACCTTGCCAACGGTTATGATACCCGGTATCTTCTTTCTTGGGGGCCCTTAGGCATTTTTGACTATGTAGACTTGGAAGGAAATCGCGTCTATCGCCTGAATCCCGGGGAGAAGTTCAATATGACCGTCGCCTATGTTGCCGGCAGAAGTTTCCACGATTTCAATAATCCTCAGAACAGTTGGCCGGACATTGATCCCGGAAAGTTCGACTTCTCGGGCCTCCGCTACACGGCGGCCTGGGCCGCTCGCGTCTATGACAATCCGATGGTGGACACGGATGACGATGGTTGGTTCGGCGAAGATGTCGGAACAGACGGCCTCTATGCGCGGGATATCGGAGACAGCGTCTCCTATTTTGGTGCATTTCGAGGAATCTATTTGGGGCCGGATCCCGATGGAACCGAGAGAAATGGGCGATTGGACGCTGGAGAGGATAACCTAATCCCTACCACTCTCATGATCGAACACCCAAAATATGGGACGCTCGATTTGGGATGGATGAATGGCAACGATGTGTTGGATGAAGGCGATGGGATTCCAGACTTCAGCGGCCCACCTCCACCCCCCGTGCCAGCACTCCTATATTCTCTGCCGGATCACCCCAACACTCATAATATCGGAGGGCTGGCCTACGAGATAATGGGCCGGGATATTCTGCTGCGATGGTCGAAAAACTCCTCGGAAAATCCCGAATATACAGATCCTTTCTCCGACATACACGATTTCGAGGGTTATCGAGTCTATGTGGCCAATGAGAATCACGAGAATGCCTATTCGCTCTTGGCGGTTCACGACCGTGTGGATTGGGCTTATTTCTCTGCGCTGGACTGTTTGGCAACCATTCCTGACACCCGCGAAAATGCGCCCGCCGAGACTTCTTTCGCCGGACAGACCTATTATCGCAAGCCGGTCGGCCCGAATATTGGAATGAGCGAAATCCGTCTTGACGATTCGACTTACGAATACCGGGTTCGCAGCGCGGCGCCGCTTTTCCCACGATGGTATGCGGTGACGGCGTATGATTTCGGTGATCCGTATACCGGCACTCCACCCCAAGAAAATGCCAAGGCGGCAAACGCCGTGCTCATTGCGCCCTCAGAGGACGAGAAAGGCAAGGTGCGCGCGGTACCCAATCCCTATCGGGCTTACCAGGACTATACGACGACTCATTCCGGTGGTCTGCGCTGGGAGAATCAAGACGACGGCACGACGGAATTCTTTCCGCAAACGGATCGCCGTCTCGAATTCGTCAACCTGCCCGAAAAATGCCTCATCCACGTTTTCACGGTGGCGGGAGATTTGGTTGCTATAATCCCTCACAACCTTGCCGGTGACAAGAACATCGGCTGGTACTCGCCGACAAGTGAAAGCTGGGACCTGAACTCCCGTAACACTCAACAGATTGTTTCCGGATTATATCTCTTTAGTGTTGAGGATCACACGGAGCTGAACTTCGGCAACATACAAGTCGGGAAGTTCGTCATTATCCGTTGATGGAGGCGGTTTCAATTTGATCGCCGTGGTGTGGTCTCCAGACCCGCCCGGCGACTACGATGCGCCATTGCGACTCTGGAGAGTCACAACGGCGCGAGGTGAGCTTGCCTCTGTGGGAACAGCACGAAGTCTTCTCGCGAAAAAGCCCGAAACACGAATTGTTCCGGGCTTTCTTCGCTGAGATGTTCTGATTCAGATTACGACAGAGAATCGCTCATCATGATGCCGTTTCCGCCGGCATTGGAGCGTGCTCTTCCTGTACGGATTCGGCACTCAAATCGTACTTCATGCTCGCCAGTTGCTTGTAGAAATTCCAGCGAGCCAAGACATCTTTTTGAGCCAGTTCCATCAGCCGTCGCGCTTCATCGGGTTTGCTTTTTGTCAGCATCTTGAAGCGCGTTTCCATATAAGCCCATTGCTCGACGGGTATCTTCGGCGCTTTGGAATCGAGCTGCAGCGGGTTCTTGCCTTGCTGTGTCAGGCGCGGGTCATAACGGTAGAGAAGCCAAGCACCGCTCTCGACAGCGGCTTTCTGATTCTCCATTGCCTTGGCCATATCAATCCCGTGGGCGATACAGTGACAATAGGAAATGATGAGCGACGGCCCCGGATAGCTCTCCGCTTCCAAAAAGGCCTTTAGCGTCTGCAGGTCATTGGCTCCCATGGCAATTTGAGCAACATAGACACTTCCATAGCTCATCGCCATGAGTCCGAGATCTTTGCGCGGCGTCGGCTTTCCGCCTGCGGCGAAACGAGCCACCGCACCCATCGGCGTTGCCTTTGAACATTGCCCACCCGTATTCGAATAGACACCGGTGTCGAGCACGAGCAAATTCACATCGCGCCCCTGAGCTAACACATGGTCTAAACCGCCATAGCCAATGTCGAAGGCCCACCCATCTCCTCCGATCCCCCAGACACTTTTCCGAACAAGATAATCCGCAACACTGAGCAGATTGAGCGCATCGGCTGAGTCGAGATTAAGCAGCTTGCCCTTGAGTAGCTCAATTCGTTCACGCTGAGCAATAATTCCCGCTTCCGTGGATTGATCTGAATTGAGCAAAGCTCCAACAAGCGCATCGCCAATTATTCCTGCCAATTTCTGCAGAAGCTCTTCGGCATATTGGTGGTGTTTATCAATCGTAAGCCGGAAACCGTAGGCAAATTCCGCTGTATCTTCGAAAAGAGAATTGTTCCATGTGGGGCCGCGCCCTTCACGATTGACGCACCACGGTGTCGTGGGAAGGTTTCCGCCATAGATGGACGAGCAACCCGTTGCGTTTCCAATGACAGCGCGATCGCCGAAAAGTTGACTGAGCAATTTGACATACGGCGTTTCACCGCAACCGGCGCATGCACCGGAATATTCAAAAAGCGGTTGCAGGAATTGTGAACCTTTGACTGTATTGATCTTCACCTTGCCTCGGTCCACTTCGGGCAACGCGAGGAAGAAAGCATAGTTCTCACGCTCGGCTTTTCTTAGCGGCGGCTGGGGTTCCATATTGATCGCCTTTCGCCCAGGTTCGCGTTTGTTCTTGGCCGGACAGACCTCGACACACAAACGGCAACCCGTGCAGTCCTCGGGAGCCACCTGCAAAGTATATTTATGACCGGGAAACTCTTTTCCGCGATAGTCCGTAGATTTGAAAGTTGGCGGTGCGCCAGCCAATTTTTCAGGAAGATAGACTTTCTGACGGATGGTCGCGTGAGGGCAAACCAATACGCACTTGCCATCCTGAATACAGGTCTCCGGATCCCACACAGGAATTTCGAGAGCGATATTTCGCTTCTCCCATTGAGTTGTTGCGGTGGGGAAGGTGCCATCAAGAGGCATCGCGCTTGTGGGAATCTCGTCTCCTTTGCCGGTGATGATCTTTGCCAAAACATCCTTTACAAAATCCGGCGCCTCGTCGGGTACCGCCGGTGGCCTCGAAAAATTGCTCGTCACTCGGTCGGGCACCTTGACTTCATGCAGATTGGCCAAAGCATTATCCACGGCGGCAAAATTCATCTGCACGATTTGGTCGCCGCGCGCACCCCAAGTCTTCTTGATGGAATCCTTGATCTTCTTGACCGCTTCATCTTTGGGAAGCACTCCGGAAAGTGCAAAAAAACAGGTTTGCATGATCGTGTTCACGCGAGTTCCCATCCCTGTCTCGCGTGCCACCTTGTAGGCGTCAATCACATAGAATTTTATCTTTTTCTTGATAATCTCCGCCTGGTCTTCGCGCGGCAGAGCGTCCCAAGCCTTGTCGGGCGGCGACTGTGTATTGAGGAGGAAAATGGCACCCGGAACGGTATCCGTCAGCATGTCGTAGCGTTCAAGAAATACCGACTGGTGACAGGCCACGAAATTCGCCTTCTCTATAAGATAGGTTGAGTGAATCGTTCCCGGGCCAAAGCGAAGGTGCGAAGTGGTTACCGCGCCTGCTTTCTTTGAATCATAAACAAAGAATCCCTGTCCGAAGAAATCAGTACCCTCACCGATAATCTTGATCGAGTTCTTGTTGGCGCTGACGGTTCCATCCGCGCCCAAACCATAGAACTTTCCGCGGAATACATTTTCCGGTTCGATGGAAAAGGCGGGATCGCATTCCAGACTGCTGTGCGTCACATCTTCGGTGATTCCAACCGTGAAATGATTCTTCGGATTATCTTTGGCAAGCTCATCGAATACGGCTTTGACCATCGCGGGAGTGAATTCCTTCGAGCTGAGACCGTAGCGACCGCCAATAACCCGCGGGAATGCGGAGAAAGGCGCTTGGCCGGCTGTGATGCCTTCCTTAATGGCTGTGATGACATCTTGGTAGAGCGGCTCGCCGATACTTCCGGGTTCCTTCGTGCGATCCAAAACGGCAATCGCCTTGGCTGTCTTTGGCAGAGCGTGGATGAAATGCGTGACTGAAAACGGCCGGTACAGACGAACCTTAATCACGCCGACCTTCTCTCCGCGGGCATTCAACCATTCCGTTGTTTCTTGCGCGGTTTCCGCTCCCGAGCCCATGAGAATGACAATCCGTTCCGCGTCCGGTGCGCCGACGAAATCAAAAAGATGATAATGGCGCCCGATGCGCGTTGCGAACTTGTCCATCATCTCCTGAATAATATCCGGGCAAGCCAGGTAAAAGGGATTGCAGGTTTCGCGCGTCTGGAAAAAGACATCCGGATTCTGAGACGAGCCGCGCAGAACCGGTCGCTCCGGTGTCATGCGACGCTGGCGATGGGTGTGCACCAGATCGTCCGGAATCATGTAGTGCATATCGTCAGGTTCGAGCACTTCGATTTTCTGAACTTCATGCGAGGTGCGGAAACCATCGAAGAAGTGGAGGAAGGGTACGCGCGATTTCAGCGATGCGGCTTGCGAAATCAGAGCGAAATCCATGACTTCTTGCACGCAGTTGGAGGCAATCAATCCAAAACCCGTCGTGCGCACCGCCATCACATCGCTATGATCCCCGAAAATGGAGAGCGCGTGCGTCGCCACGGTTCGCGCGGATATATGAAAAACCGTCGGAGTGAGTTCTCCTGCAATCTTGAACATACTCGGAATCATGAGCAGCAGTCCCTGGGCGGCGGTAAAAGTTGTGGTCAAAGCGCCGGTCTGCAATGCGCCGTGAACAGCAGCGGCGGCACCGGCTTCGCTTTGCATCTCCTGCACGATGGGGACCGTGCCCCAAATGTTTTTTATTCCTGCGGCTGCCCAGTCATCGCAATGCTCTCCCATATTCGATGAAGGCGTAATAGGGTAGATTGCGCAGACTTCGTTGATTCGATAGGCGGAATAGGCTGCCGCTTCATTCCCGTCAATCGTTGCCGTCCGTCGTGCCATTGTCGTTCTCCTGAGTTCTATCGTCAGCGCCATCCATGATGGAAGACGCGATTTATCAATGGGTTAGGTGTGGAAAATTCCCTGCTCAGAGGCATATTTCCCCGAATCTTTAAATTATACAAGAAATATTCCAGAAAAGCAAGCCGCAAACTTTGTGAAAAGTTTCGCTAATTCTCTTCAGTGAAAAAATTCCTTTTCTTGAACAATATCCCAATCCAAAATGTTCCCCCCGTTATCTTACTTGCTTTTCAATGTGAAAATGATAACTTACGAACACCCTCGATCTTTACCATCTACATCAAATATGAAGCTATCTTAGAATTGGCATTTTCCCAACTGACCCCCCCTATCCCCCCCGCGAGCAGGGGGGTCTCCCCCCGTTTACGGGGGGACATAAGGGGGGTAGAATCGCCTCGTCAAACGCATTCTAAGATAGGTTCATGAAAAGAGAACATTTGCAGGAGTTTTTATGAGCTACGAGAATCTTCTCTGGGAATTGGACGAGCGAATTGCATTGGTTACAATCAATCGGCCAAAGGCCCTGAATTCCTTGAGTGGCGGTGTCATAAGAGAGTTGCTGGATGTCTGTATTCGAGTCGAATCAGACGATTCCATCGGCGCGCTGATTCTGACCGGCGCAGGTGAAAAGGCTTTTGTTGCCGGCGCCGACATCAGCGAACTGGCGAAACTTGACCCTGTAGGTGCGCGGGATTTTTGTCTGCGAGGGCAGAAGGTGTGCAATTGTCTTGCGAACATGCCAAAGCCCACAATCGCCGCAGTCAACGGTTTTGCGCTGGGCGGTGGCTGCGAAATTGCGATGGCATGCCATATTCGCATCGCGTCGGAGAATGCGAAATTCGGTCAGCCCGAGGTGAAATTAGGAATCATCCCCGGCTACGGCGGCACCCAGCGATTGCCGCGACTCATTGGATTGGGTCGTGCAATCGAATGGCTGACGACCGGCGCGATGATGGACGCCGCTGAAGCCTATCGAATCGGCCTTGTCAATCGAGTGACTGCGCCGGCGGAGCTCATTGCCACCGCTCGCAACATCGCTCGCGAAATTCTGAAAGTCGGGCCGATGGCAGTTCGCTACACTCTCGAAGCGGCGCGCAAGGGCTTGGAGATGTCCATTGAAGATGGCCTGAATCTGGAAGCGACGCTTTTCGGCTTGTCCATCGCCACCGCCGATTCGAAAGAGGGCCTATCCGCTTTCCTCGAGAAGCGCCCCGCCAATTTCTCCGGAAAGTAGCGCGCAACTTGTTGCGCTCTTTCATCGCCGTTGTGGGTCTCCAGACCCGCAATGGCGCCTATTCTCGTTGATGGATATCCCCGATTTATTCTCGCCGAGGCAGATCCCCTGATCTGCCCGGAATAATCGGGCGGGTCGCAGACCCGCACCCTACAACGCGCCGTTTTCTCGCCGCCGCGTTCAATATCTCACTCGACTTCGACCGTCCGGCTTCTCTTGCATTTCTCCTTTCAATCCACTATTTTGGCGGCTGTGCCCGATGCCCGGCCGCATCTGCCGCGTGGGCTGTAATCTCTTAATGAACTAAGGCTGAAAAAACGGAAATTGGTATCACAGGCTTGAAGCGGAGCTGAGTTGTCATTCCAAAATTTCATGGACCTATTGGCAGACCATGAGCTTCAAATACTGGTCATCGCGGCGGTTTTTGCCGCTGCGATTGTTGGCGCATGGAAAGGAATATGGAAGAAAATATGGCAATGGATTCGCCCCCGACAAAAGCCTCCATCACCTCCGCTCCCGAGTCCCGGCCCATTTCAGAACATCTATGGGCCCGCAGGCACTATCCAGGTATTCGTTGGCCCTGGTGCCACAGCGCACGTAACTGTACAATATGACTATCAGGATGGAGTGCTCAAGTCCCCAAAAATTGAGGTCAGGGAGCAGTTTCAGAAAGGGCGTGCCCATCTCAGCCGTCAAAACTTCAATGGTGCTATACAACTTTTCGAGGAACTCCTCAAAATTGAGGACAATGCTAAACTCAGAGGCGCGCTCTTCATTCAGATTGGCAATGCTTTCTTCTCCCTGCATCAATACATAAAAGCGCACGAATGCTATGCCAGCGCTTTGCGAGAGGCAGAAAAGGCCGATGATGCAGAGGGACGAGGCTCCGCACTTGGTGGAATTGCGAATACATATTTAGAAAGGCCGGCGTCGGACTCTACCGAGAGAGGAGATAATGTAAAGGAGGCAGTTAAGCTTTACGCGCAAGCGGTCAAATTCCTTCATGTTGATATGTATCCAGTTCAATTTGCAAATACCCGGAAACATTTGGGAGATGCTTATATTGACCTTCCTTCGGTAACATCAGAGGAGCGCGTGTCGAATGTCCGCCAAGCGATTGAATGCTACCAGGCAGCACTGAAGGTTCGAAAAAAAGACATATATCCGGTTGAATTTGTTGGGATTCAGAACAGTCTGGGATGTGCTTATCTTTATCTGTTTGCGGCGACACCGGAAGGTCATGAGCCGAGTGTTCGTGAGGCGATTCGCAACTTTGAGTTTGGGTTGGAGATATACAAGAAGGATGATCATCCCCTTGGCTTTGCAATGATTAAGAGCAACTTGGGAGCCGCGTATGCAAACTTGGCGCAGATAAAAACTGGAAGGCGGGATGAATATCTTCGGAAGGCGATTGCATGCTACGAGGAAGCTTTGGAAGTCTACAACAAGGATGAGCATCCTCTCGAGTTCGCCGCCACCCGGAACAACTTGGGAGGGGCCTATGTAAATCTGCAATCGTTCACAATGAGGGAGTGGACAGAGAATATCCATCGGGCACTTGCTTGTTTCTTTGAAGTCGTTGAGATCTGGAAGAAAGACATTTATCCTCAAAAATTCTGCATGGCAGCAAACAACATTGGGCTGTTACTTGCTAAACTTGGTGCACCAGAAGCGTGTCAGTGGCTGAAGGAAGCATATGCTTTGCGGGAATACCTGCCGGATCAGGGCAGGGCAATTGAGCCGATGATTGAAGACATCTGCAAGGATAAACCTCATGAGTGATGACGAGAAAGTGGGGAAGACGGGCGAAGAAGAGAAGCAGCTTAGCCTCCGCGAGAACTTTCGCATTCTCTTTAGGGCGTCAAAGGGCTTCTGGCTGGTGAATGTCGTCAACTTTGGGGACGGCATCGCCTATTTCGGAATTCTGACGCTGCTGACACTTTTTCTGGATCGCAATGTCGGTTTTTCTGATCAAATGACCGGCATCAGCGTTTCGGTCTTCACGGGTCTCGTAACGCTTTTCATGCTCGGCGGCGGATTCATTTCGGATAAGCTCGGCGTGCGACGAACTCTGACGCTGACTCTCCTCATCATTGGCCTCGGACGCGTGATTCTTGTGCTATCACCCGTTGGCTTCTTCGGACTTTCGCCGAAGGTAGCATCTTGGGTGGGACTCATCATCATGGCCGTTGGCGAGGGCATCATTCAGCCCGCGCTCTATGCAGGCGTCAAGGAATACACCGACCCGCGCACGGCCACCATTGGCTACAGCCTGCTCTATTCCATTATGAATTTAGGCATCGTGGCCGAAAATTTCGTCTCTCCCTTCGTGCGAGGGAGGTTCGGGATAGACGGCGTCTTCTGGATGTGCATCTACATCACAGGCCTCATGCTGATTTCGCAGGTATCGTTTTTCACTCGGCGCGTCGAGAAAACCGACCGGGTTATGATCGACGCGCCAAAAGTCGAAGGCCCGAAGCTCTCCATCAAGCAGAGATTGCAGGAGCTTCCTTTCCTGAATCCACGCTTTCTCTTTTTCATTTTCGTCCTGCTTCCCGTGCGCACGCTTTTCGCCCATCAATGGCTGACGCTGCCGCACTATGTGATGCGTGCTTTTCCCGCGGCCGTCGGCGCGAGGTATGAATGGTTCCAGGGGCTGAATCCCTTTGTCATTGTGATTTTCGTGCCGCTCATCGCCGCGTTTACACGAAAGGCCAAGGTCTTAACGATGATGATAATCGGCACGACGCTTTCGGCAGCCGTTACCTTCATCCTCGTTCCCGGTCCGAATCTTAGTACCTTGATTCTCTATGTCGTTCTCTTCTCACTGGGCGAAGCGGTCTGGTCGTCGCGCTTCTTGGAATATGTCGCCGACATCGCTCCACCCGGGAAAGTCGGTGCGTATATGGGCATCGCCGGTGTGCCTTGGTTTATGGCGAAATTCACAACGGGTTTCTACTCCGGGTTCATGCTGGAGAGGTTCTGTCCCGAGGGCGGACCTTTTGACACGGGAACGATGTGGCTCATGTACGCCATTATCGCCTGCATTAGCCCAATCGGACTCGTCGCAGCCCGCAAATGGATCGGCAAAGGAGTGCCTGAAAAGGCAAGGTGAAAACCGTATGAGCATTGTCGCACTCGGATTTCTCGCAAGCTTAGCCACCGGATTGGCGACAGGCGTAGGCGCGCTTCCAGCTTTTTTCTTTCGCCGGGTATCGCTTCGGACGATGGACATGCTATTGGGTGGCGCCGCCGGAGTGATGCTTGCAGCGACATCGTTTTCACTCATTGTTCCGGGGATTGAAATCGGCGACCAATTGTGGCCCGGGTGGGGCGTGGCATTCATTGTCGTTGGGATAGCTATCGGAGCGATTTTCCTTGACCGAGCAGACAAGATGCTGCCTCATGAGCACTTCATAGCCGGCCATGAAGGGCCTGCAAGCCGATTGCGAAAAATCTGGCTCTTCATTATTGCTATCACGATTCACAACTTCCCCGAAGGGCTTGCAGTCGGTGTCGGTTTTGGCTCAGGGAATATGTCATCGGCGATAAGTCTGGCGATTGGTATCGGACTGCAGAACATGCCTGAAGGCTTGGCTGTTGCCTTTCCGCTCATCGGTGAAGGATACAGCCGAAGCAGAGCGATTGGCATCGCGACTCTAACGGGGCTTGTGGAACCCGTCGGTGGACTTCTTGGAGTCGGTGCGGTCACGCTCTTCAAACCCGTGCTTCCCTTGGGGCTTGCGTTTGCGGCGGGGGCCATGCTTTTCGTGATCAGCGATGAGATTATTCCCGAGACTCACGCCCGGGGCTTTTCGCGCATCGCCACTTTTGGGGTTATTGTAGGATTTATCATTATGATGGCGTTGGACAATCTACTTGGATAACTGTACACACGGCCGCGAAGGAGGACCGATGGGGCGTTGCGGAAAGGACAGCAATTCAAACAAAGGAGTTGAGATGACGAGAGCAGAAATGAAACAACTCGTGCTTACAGTCAATGGGAGCGAGATCCAGATGAATGATTTCGTCAGGAGAATTGTTACAAATATCCTGTCGAGCATTCTGGACTCCCTCAAGCTGGATGGAACCCCCAAAAGCGCCGTCTTCACAATCTCGGAAAAGCTCGACAAGTAAAGCTGTGCAGATTGCGGCTGGGGTGAGGAAGAGGCTGCGCGATGAAGAGACTGCACATCATTGGATGCCATAACGCCGGCAAGACGACGCTTCTGCTCCGACTTGTTCCGGCTTTGAGGGCACGGGGTCTGCGAGTCGGCGTCCTGAAGCATGCACCGCACATCCACGATTTCGAGGGACATGGTGACAGCGGACGGTTTGCCGAGGCCGAGACCGACTTCGTTGTCCTTGCCTCAGGCGCGGGCGGCGCAATCTACTTACCTGATATTACAGAGATTAATGACTGGGAGAAGACATTGGCGTTGCTCTTTCCGAAAACGGATTTGTTGCTTGTCGAGGGCTACAAATCCTCTTCGAGTACGCGAATTGAAGTCTGGCATGCGGATTTGACGGAACCTCCTCTCAGCACGCCGCATGAGCCGCCTCTCTTTTTTGTCGGTCGCCAGACTCTGCTGCCAGGCATCTTGACATTGCCGCCTGATGAAATTGATGCGATTGCCGGTCAAATTCATCAATGGTGGGAAGGCTGAGGCAGATGGAAGCAGAGGGATTCTGGCAAGGAGTCGCCAAGGTACTTCGCAAAGTATGTTCAAGAAGCCACCCGAGCCAGTGATGTATTATTCAACAGAGGTGGCTGTGGAATGGCCAAAAAGCGCCTTTTTGCTTGACAATATACCTAAAATTTGGTATATTGCGTGCTAAATTTCGCATGAAGTAGCGATTGTCCTCTAAGCATCGGCAATTCGTTTTGTGACCGAATTCACAAAGGCTAATATACAGGAGTTGGCTATGTCAACCGCGCGCAAAATTCTATTGATACTTTTAGTCGGTTCGATTTGGGGGATGCTTGAGGTCCTGGTGTGGGATATGTGGCATTTGCAGGGTTGGTCTCACGCGTCAATACCGCTGGCAATTGTTGCACTTTTTTGCCTGGCAGGGGCGCGGCGGATTCTCGGTGTTACCGGCAGCAGTCTGGCAATTGCACTCGTTGCTTGTTTGTACAAGTTCGCCAGCGTAGCCTTTTTTGCCTGCCAGGTAACCGGTGTTTTGACCCTTGCCGTTACCTTTGAAGCAGTTGCCTGGCTCACGAAGAGATACCTCGGCGAAGAGAATCAGACACGACCTTACCTCCTGGGGCTTCTTACCGTCTATCCGGCTTTCTTCGCGTTTGCATTCTTGTCAGCCTTTGTCATTCTGGTGCCCTATTGGGCGGAAGCGGGCTGGGCGCGTGTCCTTCCCTATCTCGGTTGGAGCGCCGTTGCGGCAACGATAGGAAGCACCATCTCAGCCGCCATGGGTTGGCGATTAGGAAAGCGTCTCTTCAGCACTGAGAAAATAATTCGCTGGCGGATCGCAGCTCCGGCAACGGCGGTGGTGTGGGGAATTGCGATTCTCCACGCCTGGGGTTTGTGAGAAAGACGGTCTTTCGATAACGGACGCTGACCTTGGACATTACCCGCTCATATCCGATTCTTCGTATTCTCTCAAGCGCGTCATCGGCGACGATGCCAGATGATGTGGCGGTGGAATACACCCTCACAGTTCAGGTGAATGGCCAGGAAGTCGTCGGTATGCATTGCTCGCCCTGTCAGCTTGCCGAGCTTGCGGTTGGATTTCTGTTCGGCGAGGCCATTCTCGAAGATGCTCGCCAAATTGCGGATATTGCCATTGACGAAACTCAGGGAAGCGTGGCGATTACCTTCAGCGAAAAGCACATGCCGCTGACTTCTCTTGCGCGGGCACGAGTTCAGACCCTGACTTCCGCGTGTGGACGCGCCGTTACTTTCAATCGCTCTCTCGACATGGCATCGCTTCCGACAATGGACATTGGGAAAGAGCCGCTGTTCAATTCGCAGATACTGGCGACGGCAATTAGGGATTTCGTTCAGAATTCCCGCCGGGAAGACAGCACGGGTTGCCTGCACAGGTGCGCATTGTTGGACAGCTCCGGCATCATCTTCGAAGCAGAGGATATTGGTCGGCATAATGCCATGGACAAGATCGTTGGCCATCTGGTGCTCTCGGGAAAACTCCTGGCGCAGCACTATGTTGTTCTTGCGACGGGTCGGCTTTCGTCCGAGCTCGTTCAGAGAGCTGCTCGCGCACAAATCGCCATTGTCACTTCGCGAGCTGCACCAACTTCGCGTGCAATTGACTTGGCGGCCTCTGTCGGAATGACGCTCATTGGTTTTGCTCGCGGCCAGAGGATGAACATCTACACTCATCCCCAGAGAATCGCCGTCGCGACAATCGCAGCCTCCTTGAAGAAACAGGATTGCCATGCCTGAGAATCCAACCGACCAAGCTTCCCGGGAAGCCGCTTCCTTCTTTCAGTCGCTGGCTGAGCGAGAGGGTATGGCACCGAGTTTTGTGCGGTTGCAGGAGGCGCTGTTTCAGTTCCGCCGTGATGAGCTGAAACGAGACGCGACGCCGATAGATTCTCCAGCTCCGGCCGTGATTGAGGAGGCTTTCGGACATGGGCGATGTTTGGCGCAGCAAGTTCGCTTAATTCCTCCGCCCAAGATTCTGCATGAAACCTTTCAACGCCTGCTCGCCGTTCTTTTTGCGCATTGCGAGCTTCCGTCGTCTTTTCGCAAGTGGGCGCAGGGCGCCGCGTCGGCAGATGGACTTCTTGAGAATTGGCTTGAAGCCATGTCTTCAAAGGATCAGCATGTGCTGGCTGCCTTTGCTGAAAAATCAGGACAGGATGAAGAGATTTTAAGGTGGGTTGGCAGAGAATTGGCAAGGCCGTTTTATTATCAGTATGGTCGGATCATTTCAATGAAGGACCTCTCCGCTTGGCACCACGGAGCCTGTCCATGCTGTGGAGGAGCGGCGCGGATGGCACGCTTGGAGAAGGAGACCGGGCGTCGCCATTTGTGGTGCGACCTGTGCGATGTGCAATGGTCATTTTCTCGGGTGCAATGTCCGTTTTGCGGGAACGACGATACGGAGCAATTGGGGAATCTCGATGTTGAAGAGCAATCCCGCTATCGCATCGCCGTTTGCCAGCAATGCGAGGGCTACCTTCGGACGATTGACGAGCGTCAGTTGCCGGAGGGAATTTTCGCGAACATGCCGCTTGAGGATGTCGCCACACTCCCTCTGGACTTTGTGGCTCGACGAGAAGGCTATCGGCAGGGACTATTGGACAGGGAAAAAGAAAATCATTTGTCATAAATTCAAGCCGTTTTCACAAGATGGAGTGAGGGAATTATGAAGCTCACACGGCGAGAGTTTCTGCTTACAACGGGTGCCGCCGCGGCAGGAGGGGTCTTTGCCAAATTGGGTTTGGACCTCGGCCCGTCGGTCGCCTTTGCAGAAGCTCTCAAAACGCGCTATTCGGTGGAAAGTACGACGATCTGTCCCTACTGCGGCGTGGGCTGCGGACTGATTGTATCCACGGTCAATCGCAATGTCATTAATGTTGAGGGAGATCCTGACCATCCCATTAATGAAGGAGCGCTCTGCTGCAAGGGCCAGTCGCTTTATCAGGTGGCCACGAGCGACCGTCGGCTTTCAAAGGTGCTTTATCGGGCTCCGGGAAGCGCTGAATGGGAAGAGGTCTCCTGGGAATGGGCCATTCAGCGGATTGCACAGCGAATGAAGGAGACTCGCGATACGCACTTTGTCCCAAAAGATGACAAAGGGCGTGTCGTCAATCGCGTGGATGCCATCGCGGCGCTTGGTGGCGCAGCGCTGGACAACGAGGAATGCTACCTTTACAGTAAGTTCGCCCGCGCTCTCGGCATGGTCTATATCGAGCATCAGGCACGGATATGACACTCGGCCACAGTCGCCGGTCTGGCGGCTTCACTTGGCCGAGGCGCGATGACCAATCACTGGATTGACATCGGTAATTCCGATTGCGTGATGATTATCGGTTCCAACGCCGCCGAGAACCACCCGCTATCCTTCAAATGGGTGATGAGAGCGGTGGAGAAGGGCGCGAAGATTATCCACATAGATCCGCGGTTCACGCGCACTTCGTCAAAGGCCCACATTTATGCCCCTCTCCGCTCCGGAACGGACATGGCCTTCATCGGTGGCCTTGTTCGTTACACCATTGAGAATAAGCTCTATCACGAAGAGTATATCCGTGAATACACGGATGCCACCTTCCTTGTGGATACGAAATTCGGTTTCCAAGACGGCCTGTTCACCGGATTTGACGCTGCCAAGCGTTCCTATGATAAAAAAGCCGGCGCTTGGAGCTACCAAATGGACGAGCAAGGAAATGTCAAGACGGATCCGACGATGCAGGATCCGAACTGCGTCTTCCAGCTCCTGAAGAAGCATTTCGCTGACTACACGCCCGAGAAGGTTAACGAGGTGACGGGCATGCCCAAGGAGAAATTCCTTGAAGTGGCTCGAACCTATTGCGCGACCGGCGCAGCCAACAAAACTGGAACGATTATGTATGCCATGGGCGCCACGCAACACACCTATGGCAGCCAGAACACATTCAGCTACTGTGTGCTGCAGCTTCTCTTGGGAAATATGGGTGTGGCTGGTGGCGGGATCAATGCTCTGCGCGGCGAGTCCAATGTGCAGGGTGCTACAGACCACGGGTTGCTTTTCCACATTCTCACCGGTTATCTCAAAACGCCGAGGGCGAACAATACTACACTGGCCGCCTATAATGAGCAGTGGACGCCCAAGACGATCGGCGGAGACAAGAGCGCGAATTGGTGGCAGAATACGCCAAAGTATATCGTGAGCCTGCTCAAGGCCTATTGGGGCGCCCACGCCACAAAGGACAATGAATTTGATTACCAATTCCTGCCCAAGATTGACGAGGCAAAGAATTATTCATGGATTGCCCTCTTTGAGGCGATGTACGAGGGCAAAATCAAGGGTCTGATGGTGATGGGGATGAATCCTGCGGTTAGCGGCCCGAATTCGCGCAAAGAACGCAAGGCCCTGGAAAAACTCGAATGGATGGCTGCCGCTGACCTCTGGGTAACGGAGACCATGGAGTTCTGGAAAGCGCCAGGCGTGGATCCCAAGAAAATTCAGACCGAAGTCTTTGCACTGCCCGCGGCCTCTTCCGTTGAGAAAGAAGGTTCCATCACCAACTCCGGACGCTGGATGCAATGGCGCTATAAAGCCGTAGAGCCTGTCGGTCTTGCCCATTCGGATAGCTGGATTGTTGACAAGATCTTCCGCACCCTCCGAGATGAATACAAGCAAGGCGGAGCCTTTCCGGATCCGATTCTCAATCTCACATGGAACTATGGAGAGCACGAGGAGCCGGATGTTCATCTAATCGCTAAGGAAATCAATGGCTATGCAATGGAAGCCTTCACCCACCAAGACACTGCGATAAAAGAGAAGGAACAGATTGCTTCCTTTGGCATGCTGAAGGATGATGGGAAGACGGCCTGCGGCTGCTGGATCTATTGCGGAAGCTACACCGAAAAGGGCAACATGGCAGCGCGACGGGTTCGTGAAGATGCTCCCAACAACCTCGGGCTCTATCCACAATGGGCGTGGGCTTGGCCACTGAATCGGCGAATCATTTACAACCGTGCATCTTGTGATCCGACAGGAAAGCCGTGGGATCCCAATCGAGCTCTTGTACGCTGGGATGCAGAACAGAAGAAATGGATCGGTGATGTGCCGGATGGCCCTTGGCCGCCCGAAGCAAAATACCCGTTTATCATGGTGGCGCACGGTCATGCTCGCTTCTTTGCGACTGACCTTGCCGACGGGCCGCTCTTCACACATTATGAGCCAATCGAGAGTCCTGTGAAGAACGCGCTCTATGCTCAAGACAAGAATCCCGTTGCGAAGATATGGACCGGCGAATTCTGTGAAATAGGAACAGCGGACAAGTTCCCAATTATTGGAACCACATATCGTGTTGTGGAGCATTGGCAGGCGGGTCAGATGACACGCAATTTGACTTGGGTCTCGGAGCTGATGCCGGACATGTTTGTGGAAATTTCGAACGAACTGGCCAAGGAGAAGGGCATCCAGAACGGCGACAAGGTGCGCGTGAAAACCGCGCGAGGAAGCATTTCCGTTTACGCGGTCGTCACGCATCGCTTCAAACCCTTCAAAATGAATGGCCGCGTGGTGCACGAGATTGGGCTTCCGTGGCACTGGGGATACTCAGGGATAGCCATTGGAGAAAGTGCGAACATTTTAACCCCGCATGTGGGAGACGCCAATACCTCCATACCGGAATATAAAGCGTTCCTGTGCGATATCGAGAAGGAGGCACAAGATGGCTGAGAATGCTTTCCTCTATGATGGAAGTCTTTGCATTGCTTGCCGCAGTTGTCAAGTCGCTTGCAAGCAGTGGAATTATCTCCCAGGCGAAAAGACAAAATTCTTTGCCGCGGCGGGGGGGTATCAGAATCCGTCGGACTTGTCGCCCAACACTTGGACGATTATCAAATTCTATGAAGTCATGAAGAGCGATAAGGTGGAATGGCTCTTCCGCCGTTTCCATTGCTTCCATTGCACAGACGCGGCGTGCATCAGGGTATGCCCTGTTGAACCTGTGAAAGCAATGACGCGGCATCCGCGCTTTGGCACCGTATTCGTCAATCAAGACCTCTGCATTGGATGTGGGGCTTGTGCGGACAATTGTCCCTACGGCGTGCCTCATGTTGACCCGAAGCTCGAAAAATCGCGCAAGTGTACCGCGTGCTATGACCGCGTGGCCAATGGCCTCATCCCCGCATGCGCCACAACTTGTCCGACAAGAGCCATCAAATATGGAACAATGGACGAGATTCTGGCCATCGTGGCCGCGCGTACCAAGGAACTGAAGGCGCGCGGATTCAGTCCGGTTCTCTATGGCAAGACGCAATTGAAAGGTCTGCATTCGATGCTCCTGCTGCCTGAGAAGATCGAGAACTATCCCGACTTGCCTCCGAATCCGGTACTGCCGAAAGATTTGGGCGCACTTGCGGAGCCGGTACGAGCGTTGCCGTCGTTCTCACTGGCCGCGGCTTCGCTGGGGTTGGCGGTAGCCGCCATCGAGAAACTCCGTCAGAGACGCAACACCCTGGCTCTTCAGGAAGAAGAAGTCGAGCAGGAATAGTCTTTTGTAAGACGAGGATAAGAAACCCGGTCATGAAAATGGCCGGGTTTTCTTTTTGGACGATGTGCCGAAGAACTGCAATTCGTCAAGTGCTCAGCGCATCTGCGGGAATTTCGCGTCTTGAGCGTTGTTCTTTCTCAGAGATCCCAAGCCTTTGGCGACAGAGATTGTCAAGCACCTTTTGGCGAGCTTGGACTATTTCGGGGCGGTGTTCCACAGACTCGCTTCGACGAGCGTATATCCATTCATAGGCGAGAATGTCTTCATTTCCCGGAGGTGAGCACCAAACCTCACTCGTCGTTTTGTCTATGGAATGAAAAGTGAAATGCTCGGCGAGTCGGAGAGCGAGGTCCCAATCAGAAAGAGGAGAAGCGAGTGGATTGAACTGACTCACTTGACGCAAGCATCGCATCTCGACAAGCATCGCTTGAAGATGAAGAAAATTCTGAATTAAAAGCCGGTCCGATTCAAAGGGAAGTGCAGGACAATGTTCCCGTTTTGAAGCGGTAAAGCCACCGTCTTGGAAAAAGCCTTCTATTCGTTCTATGCCTGCATAGACAATCGGATGGCGACTGTCGCGAGCCGCCTGAATCAAGCTGCTGAGGTGGTGAGGATAGTAGCTTCCTCCCTCCTGCAAGAAAGCAATCCACCGCCCTGAAGCCAGCGCAAGTCCCGCATTCCACGCGACTGCCTCGCAGGAATCCGGCCGTATCCGCACATACTTCGCCTTCTCGCCGAAGGGACTGCCTTCAATCGAACTCTCGAGAGGCTCTTCCGAGCAATTCACGATGACGACCTCATAGTCGCTCCAAATCTGGCGCTGGATGCTGGTTAGAGCGCGTGAGAGCAACTCTTTCTGACCCCGGGTTGCCAGAATAATTGAAACCGCCGGGGACGCGGTCCGCGATCTGCGAGCGCTCCTGTGGCGCTCCCCGTCTGTGATAATCCGGTAGAGTCGGCGCACATTTTCCGATTCGACTTCGAAGACTGGGCCGCGATTTCCGGTGCTGTCAGAAGTCTGCTTGATTATCCCAACGGAGACAGGCACATAGTGCACGGGGTAATAGCAGGCAACGCGCAAGGCAAACTCATAGTCTCCCGCGCTGTCAAAAGACGAATTGAACATACCAATGCGATGATGAAGTATGCTTCTCCAGAGAATATGAGAGCTGAACATTCTGTTTCCAAGGAGGTCGTTGCCGTCCTTGGCTTGAGATACAACAAGGCGCGTTTTTGGATTTTCCGTCAGGGCAACCTCGGGATTCCGAGCCAATTCATCATCTCCCCAAACCATTGCCACCTCAGGATGGGCGTCGAGGTAGTTCACCAGATGTTCAAGCGCATTGGGGCGAAGCCGATTTTGAGAATCCATTAGAAACAAATAGCGACCTCGTGCCGGCTTAATGCCGCGATTCAGCGTGGCGTACCGGTGCTCGCGGGCCGAGCGCAAATAGCGAAGACGGTGATATTTCCCTTTCAAATGTTCCACAACACGGGCTTCGCCCTGATTTGACCCTGAATCAAGAACGATAACCTCAAGATAGCCGTCCAAGTTCTGTTCGAAGATGTTCTCGAGACAGCCTTCAAGTTCCGCCTCCGTGTCGCGCACGAGCAACAAGACAGAGACCAGCGGATCACGCGCAGGATTGTAGTAATCGCTATCGGGAATTGTGTTCATGGGAATTTCCTCGTACTTGCGAAGGCGACCGCGAGGCAGTCGGCCTCTTCGCGACATGGACTCGACGATTTCATCATAGACTTCCTCGGGAGATTTCGGAACAATAAGTCGCGCTGCGGAATCATAACCGCACGCCGCAAGTTCATCTTGAGGTTGGTAGCCTTGCGGACGCGCAAGATCAAGTTTCGGCGCTGTGTTTCCTGCGGCAACGGCCATCAATGTCAGTCCTCCGCGAGCGCCCACAACCATGTCCCCTGTCTCTGCAAGCAATGCCACCGTTTGGTGCACTGTCAGAAATCGAGCATCAACGACTGCATCATGATGTATCGCGGGTCCCACCTCAAAGCCGCCGCCTCGACACAGGAGAATCGCCATTTCCAAGCGCGACGAAAGCAAATCGAGTAAATGACGGTATTCATCCATTGGCCAAGGCGCCGGCAGCAGGTCCGGATGGATTTCCATAGCAAGGATGCGCTGATTCCGGGTGAGGAGTTTGTTTGCCTTGACAAAATCACGAGCTATGCCGACATCCGCTTCACGCGGCACAAGGACAGGTCGGCGGGGAAGCCAGCTGTGTATGCCAGCTGCTTTCAGAATGCAATCCAAGCGACTCGGGCAATCGGGTCGTGCGATGCGGCTTCGAGAGGGATCATGAAAGAGGATCTTGTGATCATAGTCGCCCCCATCGCCGAGGCTGCAAATCCGCTGCCATCCTTCGGCGCGCCAATCTTCTTCGATAGGCAAGATATGACGAACATCTGAGTTGTGGTCCAACAGATGAGCGTAGGGACGACCGATAGCCCAAGTGATTTCGGCCTCCGGTATTTCCATTTTCAGTTGATGCGCGACGAAGGTCATGTGGAGGACATCCTCTGCACCACCCCCGAGACCGATGTAAATCTTCCTTGCCATTCCTTGATTCATCTCGTTCCATTTGAGCGACCGAGAAGTCGGAGAACTTCGCTGGCCGCTTCAGAGTAGGTAGCCACTTCAATGCAGGGATTGAAGTAATCACAAGCGGCAGGGGCAGCTTTGTAAGGAGTCCCCACGGCCACGATTGGAAGGTCAGGGCGCGTCAGAGCCAGGGAGAGATTCCCGGAACTGCAGCCAACAAAAGCATCCAGTTCATGAATCAATGCTGTTGTTCGGTCAAATGGCAAGCCGCGTGCGTCAAGGGCTTCGAAGCAGGGCTCATCCGGCCCACCGAAATAGACAACGCGAATGCCCCCACGAGTGATTGTGCGAAGGAATTCAACAATTGATTCACGCGAAATTCTCACCGTCTGAGAAATGGAGAAGGGCGAGAAGCCGATGATCGGTCTGCCATGCGCCCCGACCCATCGCCTTGCCCAGTCGCGGAATTCTTGAGGGATCTCAACAACGGGGCAGCGAATCTCCGAGTCAATTTCGACCTCCGACGCCTCAAAAAAAATGCTTGCGTAGTCGTTGCCCCCAAGGAGTATTCGACCACCTTGCGCACAATCCAAATCCAATCTCCAAGAGGGAGCCACAAGGCGGAGGTCCGGTCTTTGTTGCCGTATGAATTCGACCCATGTCCCACGAATACTCAAACCCGCGGGCGTGCCTGGACAAGTCGGGGGTTTTGGCAAACCCACGACTTTGTTGGCGTGTGGATTTCGATGATGGAGACTTAGATAAGCTTTGCCCGTGGCCCAGCCAAGCCAGCGGTTCGGGTTATCTCGACGAAGTTGGTGCACAACAACAGACATGTGGAGACTGTCGCCCAATCCTGCGCTCTGCATAACAACGATGCCACCTGAGGGAGCAGCATCGAGAAGTTCCTTCAACACATGAAGTCCTTCTTCGGCTGTTTTCTGCCATGCGTCTATTTCTGAAGCCGTCGCCATGGATTCGCATCAAGTCATCGTCATGAATTCAGCAAGGCTCGCCTGCGCGCTTTCGAGGAGTTCGGAGAGGGTGGTCTCATTTGTGCTCGCGTTTTCAGATGGCGCGGGCAGAAGAATTCGACCAAGAGCGGCGTCGAGATTGTCAATGCACCGATTGCGCACCAAATTCAACCAAGTGCCTCGATGAAGCCAATGCAGCATCTCAGATTTGCTTAGAGCGTTGAGGCTCTCGGGTTCGTATAGGCATTCCTGGACATGCCACATCTGAATATTGGTCACAACGAGGTCGTCCACAATACTCCCCACCGTGTCTCTTCGCACAGCACGAACCGGCGGACTCAGCAGAATCATTTTGCCATCATCTATCGCGAGGCCGCCAGAGTTCAGGAAAAAATCGGGTGTAGGGAACGCGGCAGGAGAGCACGGAACGAGAAGGCGCGTCCAGCGCTTGAACGCAGCGAAGTCAAAAAGATTGGAAAGCAGCAGCGTTTCAACACCGCGATTTGCGAGGGATGGCAGAACGCGCAGTTGACACGGGACTTCATGGGCGTCATTTCGATCCTTGCAGGCAGCATGTCCCAATAGTCTTTCATCGTACACTGCAAAGAGCACGGACTTCGAGCTTGCGGATGCCTCGTCAAAGAAAGCGATGTCCTCCGATGAGGGGTGTGTCTCCTTTTTCCACTCATCGAGGTAGGTGACTATCCGCCGCTGTGGAAAGGCTTCCGGGAAAAGGCATTGCAACATGCTCATTCCCTCCGGAAGTGACCATAGAGCTTGTTTTTGGGATCAGTGAGAACCGTCGCCTGGGGTTGAGTGATTGCTTTCAGGACCCACTCATTAATTTCATCTATGAGTCTCTCACGCTGAGTTTGGAGAGATAAGCTCTTCGCGGCGAGGTTGCGCAACTCTTCGCCGGATTGCTGTGGCAATTCTGCGCCGAAGAGCTGGTCATGGCAATGCCATATTTTCAGGTCGCAGATGGCCAGTTTGTCAATGAGACTTCCGAGTGTCTCTGCCATGAAATGTTTTCCTTCATGTTGAATCGGCGTGAGATGCCGCTTGGATAACCATGCTTCTCTCTTCAGCCACTTGCGCGGGCCAGACGGCGGTTGTGAATTCCACAGGCTTTGTCTTCCGAACGATCTTTGAAAGAGTGGTGCAGATGAAGTCCACCTGCTCCTCGGTCAATCGTGTCGACGAGGGAAGGTTCATGCCCATTTTGGCCAGATTTTCGCTGATCGGCAAATAGGCTGTTGAGTCATAGTAAATGGGCAAGCGATAGAGGGGAAAGAAGAATGGTCGCGTTTCAATGCCTGCTTCGGCAAGCTGCGCGCGCACTTCGTCGCGACGAGGAACCAGGACTGAATACATCCAGCAAACCTCATCCGCCCAGTCCAGAGGGGCTGGCAAGCCAATCCCTTCGATACTAGCGAGCCGCTCGGTGTACCAGCGTGCCAAGCGTCTCTTTGCCGCGATGATTTGCGGATAACGCTCAAGCTGCGCCAGACCGATGGCCGCCGCCAAGTTGGTCATCCGGTAGTTGTACCCGACAAGGTCGTGCCAGTAGGTAACCGTCATACTGACTCCCTGTCCCCGATAGCGAAACACGAGCTGCGCGAGCTGCTCGTCGTTGGTGGTGACGATGCCACCTTCGCCGGTCGTGAGAATTTTGTTTCCGAAAAAACTGAAACAACCGATGGTTCCAATTCCTCCCACGGGACGACCCAAGATGCGCGCTCCCGGCGCTTCCGCTGCATCCTCCACTACCCAGAGACCGTGTCTTTCGGCGATAGGCAGAATTCGGTTCATGCGCGCCGGACGGCCATAGAGATGCACAGCGATAATGCCGCGCGTGCGATCCGTAATGTGATTCTCCACATCTTTGGGATCCAAGGTCCATGACGCTGCGTCCACATCAACAAAGATCACCTTGGCTCCTGCATAGGTGACCGCATTCGCCGTCGCCACATAGGTCAATGCCGGAACGATGACTTCATCCCCTGGCTTGACTCCAAGCGCCAGAAGCGCAAGATGCAATGCCGTGGTTCCACTGGATGCGGCCAGGGCGTATCGCACCTTCACCCATCGAGCAAATGTCTCCTCAAAACGCGCAAGGTATTCGCCTTTTGAGGAAATCCAGCCTGAACGAAACGCATCCAGGAGATAGTCTTCTTCGAGCTGGCTAAGATCGGGTTCATAAACAGGTATCATGGCAAGGCTCGATTCCAATTGAAAACAGCGATAAACGGAAGCGACGCAGTGCGAGAATTGAATCATGCGTTGAAATCGCTGTGGAGATTGGCAAAGGTTATGCCACAACGCGGTACCGCTGCAACTTCTTGATTCCGAACCGTGAAGTCCTTGGAGGAAATGTTCATCCGAGCATGCAAAGGCGCATTCCGGAGGGTTGCAGCCATAGCCCAGAAAGACAATAACCTATGGTCTGCGACATGCTCTGCTCTATAAGAAATAGGCAGAAAGATGCAAGGCAAATTCATTATTCCCTAAGGATCGAGCACATCGCAGTGTCGGCATTCACGGGATTGAGGCAGGCGTCTTGGGAGGGAGGAAGGAAGGTCTGATATTTGCAGTGTTCCATTAAGGATTGCTCAAGGAGAAATGAGCTTTCTATGGCACCTTGCTTGATGCTCTCCATCTTCTTATGAACTGTGGAAAAAATTTCCCCTGTCAGGGTAAGACTGTGGCGGTTGCTCCGTGTGACCGCTTCCATCGGGAGGAATCATGAACGAGTTTCACGAGAACATGTCCTATACTGCGGAAGTGTTGATTGGGCGAGCGATGGTCGTTGCGTACGCCGAGCTCTTGGGCGACAGGAATCCGTTGCACTTGGACAGGGATTTTGCCGCCAAAACGAAATTCGGAAAACCGATTGTTCATGGCGGAATTCTGTTTGGTCAGATTTCTCGCATCCTGGGAACGGAATTCCCGGGAGCGGGGACTGTCTACCTCTCACAACTCATCAATTTCCACAGTCCGGTGTTCATTGATGATAAGCTCCGGTTTGAACTGACGATTACCGAACGATTACCAAAGGATGGAGCGACGGTGAGCGTTCAGATTACGAATGCGTCCCATGAATTGGTCGCCGATGGTGTGGCCAGGATCAAGCTGCCCAATTGGTGTCTCCTTCGGCGAGTGGAGAGGAATGCCGTGGAATAGCGGAAGCGTAATCGAAAGCTGGGCGAACCAAAAGAAGTTTCATTTGCGAGGCCGACCATGTATGAAGATATTGCCTTTGCCGAAAAGGGGAAGAATGTTACCCTTTATCCTTCTATAGCCTTTGTCAATCCATCGAATATCCACATCAAGAATCATGTCATTATCAGTGAGTTCTGCTGGCTGCATGGCGGAGTCAAGACTATCATAGGGAATTTCATCCATATCTCCTACTTCTCAAGCATTGCCGGTGGGGGTCTTTGTATTTTTGAAGATTTCGTTGGACTGAGTGCCGGCGTTCGCATCATCACAGGTTCTGAGCTCATTCGAGGCGAAGGCTTGACGAATCCCACCATCCCCCGAGAATATCGCGCGGTGTCAAGGTCCTTTGTTCATCTCGAGAAACATGTCTTTCTCGCCTCGGATGTCGTCGTTCACCCAGGCGTGACGATTGGTGAGGGAGCCGTGATTGGTTCGAATTCGGTTGTGACCAAGGACCTGGAACCGTGGACAATCAACATCGGCATTCCTGCAAAGCCCGTCGGTCGCCGCCCCTCGGAGAAGATAAAAGCGCTTGAGAAAAGACTCTACGAGCAGAGCACTGTCATTCCCTTCGATCCGCATGACTACCGTCATCTGAAAACAACCCAGAATCTCATTCCCGAATTGCAGCCCCGCTGACCACCGACCGCAGTCTGTGAGACGACGGAAAAGATTCCACCGGTTCAAAGACATCATAGAAGAAGGGCTCGACCTTGCGGTCGAGCCCTTCCTTTGTGTCTCGGTCACTTGATCCCGGAGGATCAGTGTGGACTTATTTCAAGTTCCACGATGGGCGTGATAGCCGCTGGACTTCCATCGTGCGCGCGAGCTTCACCAATTCAGTTCGATTGATCTGCTTGGGCATAATACCCGACATGAGTTGCTCTTCGAGCGTCAACTGTTCGCCCAGCATGAGCGTGGTCCGCAGACCGCTTGGAGTCCGACGCACCGGCCCAAGGGTGCTCATATCAGGAACGATTCGCCCATTTGTTGGCCCCATGCCCGGAGGAGGAGGACCAGTGACCTTAACGGTGCGGGTTTCTGTTCCCTGCACGGTGCCGTCCCAGTTATAGAAGGTAGCGGTAACGGTGTAATTTCCGGGTGGCGTATTCTCCTTGATGTAGTGTACGTTCACCGGCTCCCCATTCCTGAGAAGAAAATACTGGTTGGTACATTTGAAGATTTGGTTGGGACCCTCTGCGACGGCATACTTGGCTGGTTCTGGAGGGTAGATTGCCATCAGCATACCAACACCCTGTCCCCAGGCAGCAAACACGGTGTCACTGCTGGGATTTGCGTAGTCAAATACAAAGGTTCCCGCGATATTCATTGGGTAATGCCCGATATCTGTGACATCGTAACTGCGGAAATTGACCGTGCTATGGACGCCGAGGAACAGCTCCGGATACCCATCTGCCGCTGCCCATGCTACCGAGGTGATGAGTTCATTCGGTTCACTACCAGTGGTAGCCTGGTAGATATTATACCAAGCAGTATCCGGAGGCACACCACCATGTCTCCATCTGAGCATGATTCCCGACGACATGTTCGGAGTGACATACCGAAACACAGTGAGCGACTCAGGAACGGTGGGTATATACCCCCCGTAAGCCAGCGCCCGAACCATCAGGTTCGTTGAGGGCCCCGGCGGAGTGCTTGCATCACCCAGGGTGTCCAGACCCCACTGTCCAAGGTCGGCGTAGAAAATCCAGGTTCGATACGGGCTAACCGCCGGTCCGCTGTCATAAGCAAAGGCTTCCTTGTCTGAGCTCACGCTGCCATCGCGATTTCGCACAGCGATGTAGAAACTGCCATCCGTGATTGTGACGCACGGGTCAATCTTAATGTAAACCCACTTGGCGAAAGTGGTGTCGTCACACGCATCCTGACCCTCGTTCCAACTGGTTCCATTGTCGGGATACGCGCTGCCGATCATCGTGCCCGGTTTGCCACCGACTCCGTTGTCGTCATAAAGCTCAGCGACGATGTCCTCATGGTCATCATCCGGGAAATTCTGAGCAGCCGCCCCAAGCATGACCATTGCCCCACCGAGAGTATAGGGGTACGAAGCGGGTGTGAAGCGAACGGCAAAGCGTGCTTCCCAGTAATCAGGATAATAACGGACATACCACGCAGTGCCATTGTCATACGCCATCTGCGGCTGAGTATTGTCCAGGATATCCACATGGAAGTAGTCGGTCGGCGCCGTTGCCGGTAGCGTGGAGTCCCGTCCCGTATTGTCAATGGCGTAGAAGTAGTAGTCGTAGGTATGGCAGACATCCAGATCGCAGAGAGTGTATTCATACAGATGCATGTATTCGCATCCCGTCACGGGCGTCATGGCGACCGAGCTCCAGCCGGGGACTGCATGATCCCTGTACCACAGAGTGGCCGTGAATGGGTCGTTGTTCGGATCGAGAACCTGGCATGTGAGGTGGACACAATCGGGATTAATCCAGGTGGCCGGGCCATCGTCGCTGTGGTGCTCGTGCGTAATTTCCGGTGGGGAAGGCGGAATTGCATCGGCTCGTATGTCGTCAATGTGCCACATGTCCGCATCTTCGCCATAGTACAGGAACGCAAGCTGGATGGAGTCAGAGGGCGCGTTAGCATAGTAGGGCCCTACATCTTCCCATTGCCCCTCTGCAGTGATTGGGACTTGCGTAACCAAGTGGTAGAAGAGGCAATCCGGCGCAGTCCAGTAGAAGCCATGATACACGGCAAGCGAGCCATAGAATTCGTGGTTCGCCCACTCCACCGCGACACCGGCGTTGTTTGGATTGCTCATAGGTGAAGAGGCGATCCAGTCAACAGCCACGCATCCTACATCCGTGTAGTAATGCCCAGCGGAAGCATCTTGATCGCTGTAGCCGCCCTGATAGATCGACCATCCTGCACCCTGCGCAGCGGTCGTGCACGAATCCATCTGGACGAACCACGGACCGCAAATAGGATCCCACACAATACCGTCCGGCATATAGAAGTTCTCGAGCCAATGTCCAAGCCAACCGATGCCCGAAAGATGCACAGTGTCTCCCGCCGCGTTCGCCCCCTTATTCTTGAATGTGAAATCCGAGTACCTCCAGCCTTCGGTAACGGTCTGAAAGTCGATGCCGAGGCTCCACGACGCGCCCGGATTAAGGAACACAGTATCTGGGGCCGAGAAGGTAAAATCGGGGTTGGGAGAATTGAAATCCCAAATCGTGTCGCGCGCCGCACCGATATTCGTAAACACGAGAGTGTCGGTGATAGGCTCGGGATCAAGGGGTAGCCCCTGCGGATCCCAGTCAATCGCGGCATGGCCGTAGAATATCTGATGGGAGGAAAGCCGGAGTTTGGCTCCGCATACTCCGCCATGCGGGTGCCCTTTGGCGCGAATCATTATGTACCCGATGGTGGACGGGTCAGGGCCCCATGCATCCCACTGCTCCATCCACGAACCCCAATTGAAGTAATTGACGCAACAGTCCGTAGGCGCATTGTCATCCCACACATAGGAAGGTGCGGGCGTCGCCGATCTAATCTGAATCCCCATAATGAAATCGCCCGCCGTCTCGACTCCAGCCCCCACCGGATAAGTGAACCAATGAAATCCGGAAGTCTGCGCAGGTGTTGTGATATCAACCGGGGATGAGTAGAGAGCTGTACCGGGCGCATTGGTGCAAGTACCGCCTTCGCCGCAGTTCGTATAAGCAAGCGAGGCATTCGCACGATACATCTTAATTCTGAATTTGAGCGTGGTGTTGTTGTTGTAGAAGTACCAACAGAACCGAACAGAGTCCACGCGAAAACTGTCACAGGGCCCGCTTAAGACGCATGCGGCAATATCGTTAATCCACGCATCCCCGTAGGTTGCGTACGATGCCGGTGTTCCACTGTCGTTGTAGAGCTCCATGATCTGTGCGTCGGACCGACTATGCAATCCTATTGCCGCTGTCACAACAAGCACGACCGCCAAAAAGAAATGTTTTGTAAACATGCAAAACCTCCTGAAAAAAATTATCCTTATGTATCCTGACACTTGTGAGACATCGGATTCGGACCCTGCAAACAAATCAATTCATGACGGAAAGGGCTCGACCTTCCGATCGAGCCCTTCCTTTGTCTTTCAGCCGATTAACTCCGAGAAGCCAACGGTGGATTTATTTCAGGTTCCACGAGTTGGATACCCGACTGAGTTTCGAACTGCGGGCAACCTCCTCCAATTCAGCCCTATTGATCTGCTTGGGCATAATACCCGACCTGAGTTGCTCTTCGAGCGTCAAGTGCTCGCCTTGCATGAGCGTAGTCCGCAGACCGCTTGGAGTCCGACGCACCGGTCCAAGGGCGACCGCGCCTGACTCGGAAGCTGGTGGAGCGGACGGAGCCATGAAAGCCGGATCACAAGTGCCCGTCACACGATAGAAAGCCTTCGTGTTGGCAACCACAGGATCAATAAACGAATCAACACCCACGGTCGCTGTGACCGTTCCAAGCAGCGCAAAGCCGCTGAATGGATCGGTCGTCGAGCGATAAACCTTGTAGGAGAGATTGTCTGCGTCTCCGGCGTGAGTCCAACGAACGACAACCGAATCCGGAGCACCTGTGCCGTAATAGTAGACGGTGGCATTGGTCGGCGCTGAAGGCACGCAAGCACATTCGATGGAGCGAATCATCAGGTTTGTCGAGGCTCCCGGCGGATCGTTGGCATCACCCAGGGTGTCCAGGCCCCACCGCCCAAGGTCGGCGTAGAAAATCCAGGTCCGATACGGGCTTGCCGGTGGTCCTTGGTCATATCCAAAGGCTTCCTTGTCGGTATTCAAGCTACCATCGCGATTGCGCACGGCGATGTAGAAATCACCACTCGTAATCGTCACGCACGGGTCAATCTTGATATAGACCCAGCTCGCGAAAGCTGTGTCGTCGCACGCATCCTGACCCTCATTCCAACTCGTGCCATTGTTAGGATACGCGCCGATCATGTTGCCGGGTGAGCCACCGCCTCCGCCGGCGTTATAAAGTTCGGCGACGATGTCCTCATGGTCATCATCCGGGAAGGGACTGGCGGCCGCTCCGAGCATGACCATCGCCCCGCCCAGAGTATAGGGATAGGAAGCGGGCGTGAAGCGAACGGCATATCGCGTTTCCCAGTAATCCGGGTCATAGCGAACATACCACACTGGTTCCGTGTCATAGGCCATCTGCGGCTGAGTATTGTCCATGATATCCACCTGGAAGTAGTCCGTCGGTGCCGTTGCCGGTAGCGTGGAGTCTCGTCCCGTATTGTCAATGGCGTAAAAGTAGTAGTCGTAGGTATGGCAGACAACAAGATCGCAGATCATGCCTTCCCAAAGATTCATGAATTCGCATCCCGTCACCTCCCACATTGCGGTCGAGCTCCAGCCGGGAACTGCATGGTCCCTGTAGTAAAGAGTAGCCGTGAATGGATCGTTATTTGGATCGAGGACCTGGCATGTAAGATGGATGCAACCGCCGTCCCAGGTGGCCGGACCATCGTCGCTGTGATGTTCATGACCGGGGCCGACAAATACAGGCGGCGAAGGTTCAATAGAATCTGCTCGAATGTCGTCAATGAACCAGGAGTCAGCGTCCTCACCGACATACAGATAGGCAAGCTGGATGCTGTCAGAAGGAGCGTTCACATAGTGCGGTCCCTCTTCAACGAATTCACCCTCTGCGGTCGGACCGATGTCAGCTACCCAGTGATACTGGGTGCAATCTGGACCGGTCCAATAGAAAGCATGGTAGTAATAGAACGAGCTGAACCTATCTTCGTTCTTCCAGCTCACCTTAACACCTGCATTGTCGGGATTCCTAAATGGCGAGGAAGCGAACCAGTCAATGCAGAAGCATAGGGGCTCGCTATACTGATGCCCCGCCTGGCAGCACTGGTCGGAATAACCGCCACTGTAATAAGCCCAAAGTTCGTCAACGCACGAGTCTTGTTGAATCCACCAGTCCCCATTAAGCGGATCGGGTGGATTGTAGAAGTTCTCGAGCCAATGCCCGCGCCAGCCGATTCCCGAGAGATGGACAGTATCCAATGTGGCATTTGCTCCCGTGTGATTTACAACCAAATCGCCGGTTCTCGTCCCCTCAGTTGCCGTCTGGAAAGTCACATTGATTTCTTTGTACGCGCCAGCAGTAAGATACCAGGGAAGTGGATCCCCTGACCAGGTGAAATCAGTGGGATTCGTCATGGTGAGCGAGTTCACTGTATCCGTCCCGCCACCCGTATTCATGAAGCGCAAGGCTTCCTGCGTGATGGGTTCGGGTCCACCGTCCCAGTTAATCATGGCGTGCCCATAGAAAATCGTGTACTTCGATATGGTCAATATAGGCGGATCTGGTGCTCCCACCGTCACACCATAGACGCGAATCAAGTAATGACCCACGGATGCTGGACTCCCCCACGCATCCCAGTGCTCATGCCATGAAGGGCTCCAATACAGATACCCTTCGCAACAGGGGATAGGGGCTCCACCGTCCATAAGAGGACCAAACCGATTGCCGCCGGCAGTGAATTCGATGTCGGCGATGAAGTTGCCAACCATCACACAGTCCGGCAAGCTAACGCCTTTCCATGCCCAACCGGATGCGATAGTAAAGGATTGGACTCCCGAAGTCCACTTCGTCGTGCCCGGTCCGTTGCAG
>Ga0315289_10000954_pt1 | contig 45068 bp, 21 predicted proteins | sample YL17G11_40_MG_FD_203452 | JGI IMG/M metagenome (GOLD analysis project Ga0315289, IMG submission 203452) | Sediment microbial communities from Yellowstone Lake, YNP, Wyoming, USA - YL17G11_40 | ecosystem: Environmental > Aquatic > Freshwater > Lake > Sediment | place: USA: Wyoming | collected... | reverse complement strand
CAATCGCTGGCCCTCGTGCAGCAGGTTGTGGCCAGTGCGCCTTCCTGATAGGATATTGTACTACCCTCCATCTGGTTCGCAAGTCAATTTCCTCCCCCTCAAGACAACCAGGATAATTCAGAATCGGTACGTCGGGGGTTTCATCTGCGTTACAGCAGTGTTTCGGATGGGTGGAGCGGTCATTGGACAGCCTGGGCGAAATGGGCTACAATGGGAGGAAAGTATGGGAGGTAGTGACGATGGCGACCGAAACCCCCAACCGTCCGTGGCTCATCACGCATGCCCGTCTGGCCACCCTGGGCGACGATCCAGGTCTCATCGAGGATGGGGCGTTGCTCGTGCAGGGGGCGCACATTGCAGCGGTGGGTACCAGTACGGAACTGACCACGCGCTATCCGGCTCCCGAACGCTGGGATGCGGCTGGCCAACTGGTGCTTCCGGCTTCCACGTGTGCCCACACCCACTTTTATGGGGCCTTTGCCCGTGGGATGGCCATCCCGGGCGAGCCACCGGCCAACTTTCCCCAGATCCTGGAGCAGTTGTGGTGGCGGCTGGACAAAGCGCTCACGCTGGAAGACGTGCGCTATTCGGCCTTGGTCTGCCTGGTAGATGCGATTCGCCACGGCACAACCACGCTGATTGACCACCACGCCAGCCCCAACAGCATCGAAGGCTCGCTCGACGTCATCGCCGGGGTCGTGCAAGAGGCCGGGCTGAGGGCCAGCCTGTGCTACGAAGTCACCGACCGGGATGGCCCTGAGCGTGCCCGGGCCGGCCTCGCCGAAAACGTCCGTTTCGCACAATCTCGAATCCCCCCCTGTCATTCCGAGCGCAGCGAGGAATCTCGAATCCCCCCCTGTCATTCCGAGCGCATACGGGTGTACTCACCCGCGGAATCTCAAATCGCAGCATCCTTCGGTCTGCACGCCTCCCTTACCCTGTCTGACGAGACGCTGGCCGACTGTGTGGCCTCCGCAGGTGAGGTGGGCCTCGGGTTCCACGTCCACGTCGCTGAAGATCAGGCCGACCAGGAGGATTCCCTGCTCAAGTCCGGCCAGCGCGTCGTCCACCGGCTGCACGACGCGGGCATCCTCGGCCCTCGCACTGTCGCCGCCCACTGCGTCCACGTGGACGAGCCAGAGATCGCCTTGCTGGCGGAGACGGGCACCTGGGTCACGCACCAGCCGCGCTCGAACATGAACAACGGGGTGGGGGTGGCCCCGGTTGAGGCCATGCTGCGTGCCGGGGTGAACGTGGCCCTGGGCAACGACGGCTTCTCCAACCTTATGTTCGCCGAGATGAAGGCCGCCTACCTGGTGCACAAACTGTGGCAGCGCGACCCCCGGGCCATGCCCGGCGAACTGGTGGTCCGGCTGGCCTACGCCCACAACGCCCGGCTGGCGCGCGTCTTCTGGCCTGACCTGAGGCTCGGGGAACTGTGCGAGGGAGCGGCCGCTGACCTGGTCTTCCTGGACTATTCCCCCACGACGCCGCTGACGGCGGGGAACCTGCCCTGGCATCTGCTCTTCGGCCTCGAAGCCTCGGCCATCACGGCCACGGTGTGTGCCGGGCGGGTGTTGATGCGCGACCGGCGATTGCTCACCCTGGACGAAGAGGCCATCACCGCCCGCTCACGCGAGTTGGCAGCGGCGGTGTGGGAGAGGGTGGGGCGCGCCGCTGGCTGACCGCTTGCCGCGCGTCTATTCCCGCGCAGCCTGCCTGCGGGCCATCGTATCAGTACGTCACCGTCAGACGGTAGAGTTGGGTCGTCGAATAGCCCTGGGCTGTGTATACCCGCACGTAGTACTTGCCCGGCCCCAACGAGTGCGGGCCGAGCGACATGGAGGAATGGCCCTTCTTTCCATACTGCTTGATAAGGTTGCCCCGCTCGTTCCCCACGGCCGGGCCGTAGAGTAAGAGGTCGCCGTCGGTGCTGGTGGGCGCAAAGTCAGTCACGCTGATGGTGACTGTGACCGACTCTGAGAGCACAAAGTAGTAGTAGTCCTCGATGTCGTCGGGGTAGGCCAGGTAGGTCGCGCCGGAAACCAATGGGCCATAGGCGTCCAGCCAGTGGTCGTTTTCCTCATAGTAGGCATCCCACGTGTGGTAATTCCGCAGTACAGCGGGCAGGTACAATGCCGTGCCGAGCACGCGGACCTTTGCCGCAAAGGCATCACCTGGATTCTCACCACCGTTATAGGTCAGGTCCGGCCCGACCATGACGGGGAAGGTGGCTTCGGTGGAGAAGGTATAACCCGTGATGTAAGTGTTGCCCGCTCCATCCACGGCGATGCCGGAGCCTTGGTCCGTATCCGAGCCGCCGATGTAGCCGCAGTAGGTCAGGGCCGTGCCAGCCGCGTTGACCTTGGCCACATAGGCGTCGCTGTACCCACCGTTATAGGTCAGGTCCGGGCCGACTGTGACGGGGAACCTACCGGCTTCAGTGGACCCGGTCTCGCCCACGACGTAGGCGTTCCCTGCGCCGTCTATAGCGATGTCAAGGCCATGGTCCCATCTCGAGCCGCCGATGTAGCCGCAGTAGGCCAGGGCTGTGCCACCGGCGTTGACCTTGGCCACAAAGGCATCGCAGACATAACCGTTATAGGTCAGGTCCGGGCCGACTGTAACGGGGAACCCATCGGCTTCGTCGGACCAGGTGTAGCCCACGACGTAGGCGTTGCCTGCCCCGTCCACGGCGATGCCACAGCCCCAGTCACGGTCAGAGCCGCCGATGTAGCCGCAGTAGACCAAGGCCGTGCCAGCCGCGTTGACCTTGGCCACAAAGGCATCGCCGCCATACAAATCACTGCCATTATAGGTTAGGTCTGGTCCGGCCATGACGGGGAACCCCTCGGCTTCGCCGGAGCGGGTGCTGCCCACGACGTAGGCGTTGCCCGTCCTGTCCACGGCGATGCCATCGCCATACTCCCAACTCGAGCCGCCGATGTAGCCGCAGTAGGCCAATGCCGTGCCGGCCGCGTTGACCTTGGCCACAAAGGCATCGCCGCCATACTCATCACCGCCATTATAGGCCAGGTCCGGCCCGACCGTGACCGGAAACCCCGCGGCTTCGCTGGAGGTGGTCCCGCCCACGACATAGGCGTTGCCCGTCCTGTCCACGGCGATGCCATAGCCATACTCCCAACTCGAGCCGCCGATGTAGCCGCAGTAGGCCAATGCCGTGCCGGCCGCGTTGACCTTGGCCACAAAGGCATCCCAGTCACCGCCGTTATAGGTCAGGTCCGGCCCGGCCGTGACCGGAAACCCCTCGGCTTCGCCGGAGCGGGTGCTGCCCACGACGTAGACGTTGCCCGTCCTGTCCACGGCGATGCCAGAGCCATAGTCTTCGCCGGAGCCGCCGATGTAGCCAGCATAGACCAGTTCCGTGCCAGCCGCGTTGATCTTGGCCACAAAGGCATCGGAACTACCATTATGAGTCAAGTCCGGCCCGACCGTGACGGGGAACTCCAGTGCTTCGCTGGAGGCGGTGTAGCCCACGGCGTAGGCGTTGCCCGCCTCGTCCACGGCGATGCGTTCACCGGAGTCCGAACCCGAGCCGCCGATGTAGCCGCAATAGACCAGCACCACCGGATCGATCACCAGAGGGTGGCTGCGGTCGTAGGGGCCAAGGTGGAACGTGTAGAGAGCGCTGTCATCGGATTCCGCCCGTGAGTACACGGGGAGCGGATCGAACGGATTCAGCGCATACTCCACCGGCACATCCACGCGCTGCCCGTCTATCTCCTGGTAGGCCACCGGGACGTCGTCGGCAAAGCCGCCCATCGGAGTCTCCACTTCCAGTTGCCCGGCGGCGTTGACCGCCACGCCGGCCGCCCCGCGATAGGCCAGGCGGATCTGCCCCGGGTCCGCGCCGGGGTGGACGATGAATTCGTACTTGAGGCGATCCACGGTGCCATAGTAGGCCAGGTCAATCCCCGGCCACAGGTCGCGGTAGACAATGCGTGAGTAGGTGGGCAAGCCCGTGCGCCACTCCTCAGGCTGGCCCTTGAAGTAGGAGATGACGGCCTCCTGCTGCTCCTCCCCCACCGGGCGCACGCCCGCCTTCGTCCCGATGAACTCCAGTTTGACGGCCCACCGCTGAAGCGCCCCCGCTTCGATGCCGGAGTCCCCAACTTGTTGGGGGTAGCGGAATGGCGAATCGCGATCTGCTGATTTGCCCCTTTGCGATTTGCCATTTGCGATTTGCGTCCCTTCGCTCAGCACGAAGGTCAGACCCTCAGCCGTAAAGTAGATCATCTTGTCGCTGCCCCGGACATAGTAGGACACCCGTTCGTCCATCTGCCCCTGGTTCTCCACAAAGTACAGCGGCAGGTGGCCGAAGGCTTGTTCCAGGCGCACCTGTGTGGCTGCTTCGTCTTGGGTTGCGAGTGGCGCTGGTGCCATCTGTGCCTGGGCTGCCGTGGCTGGTGCGTGGTCAGGGACAGCAGGCAGGAAAGGGGTAGGTGCAGGCATCAAGGTCAAGACCACCAGTACCACAATCACCGAACTGAACACCTTTGCGTGTGTCGCCATCCTCCGCTCCTTTCCTACAGTGCTTGCGCCAGGCACAACAAGGCGGCCCGCCCTCACGCAGCAGTATTATACCCCCTGATGCTCCTTGTGCTAGTGAGTGCCCTGGCTGGTGCTGGCGGTACGCCCAGCGGAAACCCGCCAGGGACGGAGGGAGTTGTGACGAGCATAGTCTCTTGGCCATAGCGATTCCATCCTTTCGCTTGAGCACTCAGTGCAGAGGCAGTCCCAAGAGCCAGATACATCACCTGAACCTCGTCATCTCCTCCCCCCTTGCCCACAGGTCTTTCGCGGCGCAGTCTGCCTGTAGGCCATCATATCAGTACGTCACCGTCAGACGGTAGAGTTGGGTCGTCGAATGGCCCTTGGCTGTGTTCACCCGCACGTAGTACTTGCCTGGCCCCAACGAGTGCGGGCCAAGTGGCATGGAGGAGTCGCCGGGGGGGCCATAATAGTCAATGAGGTTCCCCCGCTCGCTCCCCACGGCCGGGCCGTAGAGCATGACGGTACCGTTGCTGCTGGTGGGCGCAAAGTCAGTCACGCTGACGTTGACTGTCGCCGTTGCTGAGAGCATGAAGTAGTAGTAGTCCTCGACATCGTCGGGGTAGGCCAGGTAGGCCTTGCCGGAAACCAACGGGCCGTAGGCCGCCAGCCAGTGGTCGTTTTCCTCATAGTAGGTGTCCCAGGTGTGGTAGTACCTCAGCACAACGGGGAGGTAGACATAACAGCGCCCGACGCAGGCCGAGCAGTCCCCACGTCCGGCAGGCGCGGCTTCGATGTTACCCATCCAGTCCTCGGCGACGGTGGCGAAGGAGTAGGTGCCATCCCCATAGGTCGGGGTGTAGGTAAACGTGCCCGTGACTTGGCCACGCTGGCTCAGTCCTGTGCTGATCCACGCTCCACTGCTGCTGTGCTTGACCCACAGGGTCACCCGGAAGATGTGGCTGGCCCCGTCGCTGGCGGACCAGGGGACCGAGATCTTGCCGCTGGCGTACGTTGGGCTGCAGGCGCTGGACGTGGGCGCGATCGCATCCACCAGTTCACTTACCCCATCGTATGTGCCGAACCACAGCCGCCCACTGCGGCCCACGGCGATGGCATAGACAGTGTTGCCTGTCAGGCCGTCGGTGGTGGTAAAAGTGGTCCAGGTGTCATCTCCTTTGTCGAAGGGTGTGCCGCCGTGGTCCAGCACACTCACCCCATTACCAGTGTCGAACCACAACCGCCCTCTGCGGTCCACGGCGATGTCATAGACAAAATCGTTAGCTAGGCCGTCGGACTCAGTGAAGATAATCCAGGTGTCGTCGCCTTTGGCGACGGGAGTACCGCCGTGGTTCAGCACACTCACCTTGCCGTCCAGCGGAGAGCCGAACCATAACCGGTTCCCGCTATCTACGGCGATGGCGCCGACATCATTGTTCGCCAGGCCGTCGGCGGTGGTGAAGGTGGTCCAGGTATCGTCGTCCTTGTCGAAGGGTGTGCCCCCGTCGTCCAGCACACTCACTCCGCCGCCCCACGTGCCGAACCACAGCCGCTCCCCGCTGTCCACGGCGATGGCCTCGACGTAGTCATACGCCAGGCCGTCGGCAGTAGTGAAGGTGGTCCAGGTGTCGTCGCCCTTGTCGAAGGGCGTGCCGCCGTGATCCAGCACACTCACCCCGCCACCCGTGGCGAACCACAGCCGATTCCCGCCATCCACGGCGATGGCCCGGACGTAGTTGTCCGCCAGGCCGTCGGCGGTGGTGAAGGTAGCCCAGGTGTCGTCGCCTTTGTAGAAGGGTGTGCCCCCATAGTCCAGCACGCTCACCCCGCCGTTCGTGCCGAACCACAACCGGTTCCCGCCGTCTGTGGTGATGGCATAGACCGAGTTGTCCGCCAGGCCGTCGGCGGTGGTGAAGGTAGCCCAGGTGTCGTCTCCTTTGTCAAAGGGCGTACCGCCATTGTCCAGTACGTTCACCCCGTGACCAGAAGATTCAAGCGGCGCCGTATCGAACCACAGCTGCCCCCTGCTGTCCACGGCGATGGCCGTGACCTGGTTATCCGTCAGGCCGTCGGCACTGGTGAAGGTGGTCCAGGTATCGTCCTGCTTATCGAAGGGCGTGCCGTCGTCGTCCAGCACGCTCACCCCGCCCGATGTGCCGAACCACAGCCGACCCCTGCTATCCACGGCGATGGCCTCGACGTAGTTGGACGCCAGGCCGTCGGCACTGGTGAAGGTGGTCCAGGTGTCACCTTGCCTATCGAAGGGCGTGTCGCCGTAGTCCAGCACGCTCACCCCGCCATAAGATGTGCCGAACCACAGCCGACCCCTGCTATCCACGGCGATGGCCTTAGCGTAGTTGGACGCCAGGCCATCGGCACTGGTGAAGGTGATCCAGGTGTCACCCTGCTTGTCGAAGGGCGTGCCGCCGTAGTCCAGCACGCTCACCCCCCGGGATGTGCCGAACCACAGCCGCTGCCTGCCGTCCACGGCGATGGCATAGACCCTGTTATTCGCCAGGCCGTCGGCGGTGGTGAAGGTCTTCCAGGTATCGTCTCCCTTGTCGAAGGGTGTGCCGCCGTCCTCTAGCACGCTCACCCCGCCGCCATCCGTGCCGAACCACAATCGCCCGCCGCTGTCCACGGCGATGGCCAGGACCGCGTTGTCTGCCAGGCCGTCGGCGGAGGTGAAGGTGGTCCAGGTATCGTCGCCCTTGTAGAAGGGTGTACCCCCGTCGTCCAGCACGCTCACCCCGCCCCAGGTACCGAACCACAACCGGTTCCCGCCGTCTGTGGTGATGGCATAGACCGAGTTGTCCGCCAGGCCATCGGCGGTGGTAAAGGTGGCCCAGGTGTCGTCGCCTTTGTAGAAGGGTGTGCCCCCATAGTCCAGCACGCTCACCCCGCCGCCCGTGCCGAACCACAACCGCCGCCCGCCGTCCACGGCGATGGCATAGACGTAGTTGGACGCCAGGCCGTCGGCGGTAGTGAAGGTGATCCAGGTGTCGTCCCCCTTGTCGAAGGGCGTGCCCCCGTGGTCCAGTACGCTCACCCCGCTATCCTGCATGCCGAACCACAGCCGCCCCCCGCTGTCCACGGTGATGGCCTCGACCCAGTTGTCCGCCAGGCCATCGGCGGTGGTGAACTTGGCCTGCTGGTCGGCGCTGAAACAGACCACGCCTCCATCGGTCGCAACCCAGGTGTAGCCCCCGCCCAGTGCTCCACCCCCTTCCAATGCCAGGTCATTGACATAGTTGGCATTGGTATACACCTGCCACCCTTCCTCTGGAGCCTGGGCCTGGGCCGGCCCGGCCGCACGGGGCAGGAGTAACATCAGTCCCACGAGCCACACACACCGCCTGAACCTTGTCATCTCCTCCCCCCTTGCCCACAGGTCTATCCCCGCGCAGCCTGCCCGTAGGCCATCGCATCAGTATGTCACCGTCAGACGGTAGAGTTGGGTCGTCGAATAGCCTTGGGCCGTGCGCACCCGCACGTAGTACTTGTCCGACCCCAGTGAGTATGGGCCGAGCGACATAGAGGACTGGTCGCGGGGCCCATAGTAGCCGATGAGGTTTCCTAGCTCATCTCCCACGACAGGGCCATAGAGCATGACCGTGCCGTTGCTGCTGGTGGGCGCGAAGTCGGTCACGCTGACGTTGACCGTCGCCGGTGCCGAGAGCACGAAGTAGTAATAGTCCTCGACATCGTCAGGGTAGGCCAGGTAGACCTTGCCAGAGGCCAACGGGCCGTAGGCGTCCAGCCAGTGATCGTTCTCCTCGTAGTAGGCGTCCCACGTACGGCAATTTCGCAGCACAGCGGGGAGGTACGCGGTGCGCGGACCACTGGGGCCACCGCTGGTGCGGGGCCACCAGTAGCCGGAGCCAAGACCATAGTCGGCCTCCGGCACGACACCGCCGACGATGGGCTCACCGAGCGTGCCATCGAGGATGTACAGGCTTCCACCCCTCGACTGCTCACCGCCGCTGCCGAACACGCTGCGTTCGATGGCCGGGGCGTCCGCAGCCAGGGCGCTTCCGATCAGGGCCAGGCTGCAGGCCAGGATCAGCAACCTCAGCATGGCTTTCGCTTGTTTTTCCATAGGCTTTCCATTCCCCGCTTCAAAACACCCAGCAGGCCCCCGCTGAAGCGGGGCGTCCGTCGTATTCCGCACCAAGAATAGATGGTCCGGGTGCGGGCCTGGGCCTAGTCCGTATGTCCCAGCCGCAAACGGATGCCTCCCACACAAATCGTGTGCTGGGTGGAGGCAAACAAGAATCCCAACTGAACATTGAGGGGGCCTGCGGAAGCCGTCAATGTATAAGGGCTGGATGAAATAGGTGTCAGCAGGTACGAAGCGGGAGAGGTGCTCGTGCGGCTTTCCGTGTCGTTGATGAGCTCCACATAGGACCCTGCATCAATCAGCTTGACCACGCGGGTGCGGTTGATGTAGCTCGTGCTGTCGGTCGTGTAGTAGTAGACCATCAGTTCTTCGACCCTAACTTCCAGGCCGTATAGCTGAGCGGGTGTGTTTACCGGGATGTAGAAGAACTTTTGTCCAGTGGTGTTGGCAGTCAGCACTGCAGCACCCGTATAATCGGTGCTCACGTTGACCTCTTTGTCGGCACTGGTGGTGGACATGCCCGCCATGCCGGGCAACCATATGTAGGAATCGCTGTTGCTCTTGTATCCCTGGGCCTGCACAAAATCGGGAGAGTAGACGCCGACGTCGCTGCCAGTGCCGGTCCCTTCAGCGTAGATGCCATACTGGCCCCCCAGGGCATGGATGCCGTAATTCCTTCCCTCGGCATACAGGCCACTATCGGCGCTGCCAGTTCCGGTGTTTTTCACCCACAGGGCATAGTTGTTGCCCTGGGGATCCCCCTCCACCTCCGCACCGGGGACCAAGGCGAAGGCATACGCCACGGTACGCACCGGCTGGCGGGTAGTCAGGGTAGTGCCGTTCACTTCCACTTGCAGGAACAACGCCTCGTCGAAATCGTTGGGGGACAATGCCGCCCAGTTACCCAGGACCACCTGGAACAATCCGCGGTCAACCTGGACGTCGTTATGAGCCTCCGGTCCCCACTCTCGCGTGCCGCCCGTGGCGGCATCATACAGAGAGAAGGTCAGATCGTAGGTGCCCTCCAGGGGTGTACCGCTGCCGTTCGTCAGGTATCCCTGGTAGTTCATGGTGTAGGGTGGCTGGGCCAGGACGATCTCTGCCCCGGCAGGCCCGGGCAGGCCCTCCCTTTCCTGGTCTGCTGCGGGTGGCAACGTGGCAGGTTGACCTGTAGTAGACAGGGCTGCTTGCCCGTCAGGGTCGGGAGCCTGGCCGAGCACGACGCCGACTGACACGAGCAGCGACAGCACGATGACTGCGATGCCGAGGTATTCCCATAGTCTCTTCGTCATAGGGTTCCGTCCTTTCGCTTGAGCGACCAGGGAGGTCCGGCTTGCCTTCCCTCCTTGTCTACGAACCTATTGTAGCGCATCCTGCCTGTGCGTCATCGTGTCAGTAGGTCACTGCCAGACGGTAGAGTTGGGTCGTCGAATAGCTCTGGGCTGTGCGCACCCGCACGTAGTACTTGCCCGGTCCCAGCGAGTGCGGGCCGAGCGACATGGAGGAGTGGTCGCGGGGTCCATAGTAGTCAATGAGGTTCCCTTGCTCATCTCCCACGACGGGGCCGTAGAGCATGACGGTGCCGTTGGTGCTGGTGGGCGCAAAGTCGGTCACGCTGACGGTGACCGTCGCGGATGTCGTGAGCACCAAGTAGTAATAGTCGTCGGTATCGTTAGGATAGGCCAGGTAGGTCCTGTCAGAAACCAACGGCCCGTAGGCGTCCAGCCAGTGGTCGTTCTCCTCGTAGTAGGCGTCCCAGGTGCGGTGGTTCCTCAGCACGACAGGAAGATAGACGTAACAGCGTCCAACACAGGCCGAGCAATCTCCCCTGCCGATGGGGGTGGCTTCGACGTTACCCATCCAATCCTCGGCGACGGTAGCGAAGGAATAGGTGCCGTCTCCGTGGGTCGGGGTATAGGTAAACGTGCCCGTGACTTGCCCGCGTTGGCTCAACCCTGTGTTCGTCCACGCTCCGCTGCTACTGTGCTTGACCCACAGGGTGACGCGGAAGATGTGGCTGGCCCCGTCGCTGGCCGACCAGGAAACAGAGGCCTTGCCGTTGGTGTACACCGGGCTGTGGGCGTTTGAAGACGGCGCGACCGCATCCACCAGTTCGCTCACCCCGCTGAACGTGCCGAACCACACGTGCCCGCGGCTGTCCATAGCGATGGCCATGGCCCAGTTGTCCGCCAGGTCCTCGAATTGGGTGAAAGTGGTCCAGGTGTCGTCCCCCTTGTAGAAGGGTGTGCCCCCGTGGTCCAGCACGCTCACCCCGCCGTACGTGCCGAACCACAGCCGTCCCCTGCTATCCGGGGCGATGGCCCTGACGCCGCTGTCCGCCAGGCCATTGGCGGTAGTGAAGGTGCTCCAAGTATCGTCCCTCTTGTAGGGAAGTGTACCGTTGTGGCCTAGCACACTCACCCCACTGTGCGTGCCGAACCACACCCACTCCCCGCTGTCCACGACAATGGCCTCGACATAGTTGTCCGCCAGGCCGTCGGCGGTGGTGAAGGTGGTCCAGGTGTCATCACTCTTGCTGAAGGGCATGTCGCCGTAGTCCAGCACGCTCACCCCACCGCCCCACGTGCTGAACCACATCGGGTTCCCGCCATCCAAGGCGATGGTCAGGACGTAGTTGCCTGCTAAACCGTCGGCGGTGGTGAAGGCGGTCCAGGTGTCGTCCCCTTTGTAGAAGGGTGTACCGCTATAGTCCAACATGCTCACCCCGCCCACTGTGCCGAACCACACACGCCCTCCGCTGTCTACGACGATGGCATCTACGTAGTTGCTCGCCAGGCCGTCGGCGGTAGTGAAAGTGGTCCAGGTATCATCCCCCTTGTAAGAGGGGGTACCGCTATGGTCCAGCACGCTCACCCCGACGCGCGTGCCGAACCACAGCCGGTTTCCGCCGTCCAGGGCGATGGCGTGGACGTAGTTGTCCGCCAGACCATCCGACTCGGTGAAGGTGACCCAGGTGTCGTCTCCCTTGTAGAAGGGGGTGCCCCCGTGGTCGAGCACGCTCACTCCATCGCTGTACGTGCCGAACCACGGCCGGTTCCCGCCATCCACGACGATGGCCCGGACATAGTTGTTCGCCAGACCGTCTGACTCGGTGAAAGTGGTCCAGATGTCATCGCCCTTGTAGAAGGGGGTGCCCCTGTGATCCAGCACGCTCACCCCGTCGCTGTAGGTTCCGGACCATAGTCGCCCTCCGCTGTCCACGGCGATGGCGTAGACGGTGTTGCCCGCCAAGCCGTCAGTGGTGGTGAAGGTGGCCCAGGTGTCGTCTTCCTTGTAGGAGGGCGTGCCCCCGTGATCCAGCACACTCACCCCGCCGGATGCGCCGAACCACAGCCCCCCCCCGCCGTCCAGGGCGATGGCCCAGACTTGGTTGGACGCCAGACCGTCGGCGGTAGTGAAGGTGGTCCAGGCGTCGTCTCCCTTGTAGAAGGGGGTGCCCCCGTGGTCGAGCATGCTCACTCCATTGCTGTACGTGCCGAACCACAGCCGGTTCCCGCCATCCACGACGATGGCCTCGACATAGTTGCCCGCCAGGCCGTCGGTGGTGGTGAAGGTGGTCCAGGTGTCGTCGTCCTTGTCGAAGGGCGTACCCCCGTCGTCTAGCACACTCACCCCGCTATATGTGCTGAACCACAACCACCCCTCGCTGTCCAAGGCGATGGCGTAGACGGAGTCGCCCGCCAAGCCGTTAGTGATGGTGAAGGTAGTCCAGGTGTCGTCTTCCTTGTAGGAGGGCGTGCCGCCGTGGTCCAGCACGCTCACCCCGCCGCCCTCCGTGCCGAACCACAGCCGCCCCCTGCCGTCCAGGGCGATGGTCAGGACGTAGTTGCCTGCCAAACCGTCGGTGGTGGTGAAGGTGGTCCACGTGTCGCCCTGCTTGTCGAAGGGGGTGCCCACGTCGTTCAACACACTCACCCCGCCTTGCGCCGTGCCAAACCATATCCGCCCCTCACTGTCCACAGTGGTGGCCCGCACATAGTTGCCAGCCAATCCGTCAGCAGTGGTAAACTTGACGTGCTGATCGGCGCCGTAGCAGACTGCCCCTCCATGTGCCGCAACCCAGGTGTAGCCTCCGTCCAGCCCCCCGCCCCCTTCCAACGCCAGGTCATTGACATAGTTGGCATTGGTATACACCTGCCAGCCTTCCTCTGGAGCCTGGGCCTGGGCCGGCCCACCGGCACTGGGCAGGAGCAGCACCAGCCCCACGAGCCACATACACTGCTTGAACCTCGTCATCTCCTCCCCCTTGCCCGCAGGCCTATTGGCGCACAGCCTGCCTGCGGGCTGTCGTATCAGTACGTCACCGTCAGACGGTAGAGTTGGGTGGTTGAGTGGCCCTTGGCTGTGTTCACCCGGATGTAGTACTTGCCTGGCCCCAACGAGTGCGGGCCGAGTGACATGGAGGAATCACCGGGTGGGCCATAGTAGTCAATGAGGTTCCCCCGCTCGTTCTCCACGGCCGGGCCGTAGAGCATGACGGTGCCGTTGGTGCTGGTGGGCGCAAAGTCGGCCACGCTGACGGTGACCGTCGCCGGTGCCGAGAGCACGAAGCAGTAATAGTCGTCGGTATCGTCGGGGTAAGCCAGGTAGGCTTTGCCAGAGACCAACGGCCCGTAGGCGTCCAGCCAGTGGTCGTTTTCCTCGTAGTAGGCGTCCCAAGTGTGGTAGTCTCTCAGCACGGCAGGGAGATAGATATAGTAGTGGTCGACATAGAGGGTGAACGCTGCGCTGGTGGCATAGATGGTGGCTGGACTGGCGGCGTCGGCCACCCGCACCTGCACGGAGGTGCTGGGAGTGGCTGGCGTCGTCCAGGTGTAGCATCCGGTGTTAACCACCGACGTGGCGATGTCGTGGCTCGTGGCAAAGCCATCGGTGGAGTAGTCCAGGTTGACGTGGCTGATGGCGCCGATGGTGGTCCAGCGGATCTGCTGCTGGCTGCTGATCGGCCAGATCGTGCTGCCGGTGGGGGCAGTGAGGGTCAGGGAGGGCGCGACGCCGGACTTCCAGCGGTTGTAGTAGACGTTGAGCAAGGGCACGAATTCATTCCGGGCCTTCTGGTTGCCAGCGGCGCTCGGGTGGCTGCCGTCGGGACCGGGATAGTACAGCGTGCCATCTCCGTTGCTGGTAACGTACTGGATACTCTCACTGTACACCCGGTGGTGGTTGTTCGGGTGGGTCAGGACGTTGTAGAAGTCAAAGACGGCCACGTTACTGTGAGGGTAGCCATCCAGCCAGTCGTTGACCAGCCAGGTGTTGAAGGCCCGCGCGTTGGCGGCGTAGGTGTCATCTGTCACCGGCGGCGCGGTAATGACGATGAAGAGCCGCTCCTGGCGCGTGGCAAAGTAGGTGAGCAAGTCGTTATAGATGCCCTTGGCGTTGGCCACCGTGTGATAGCCGGACCAAACGTCCTGGCCTCGCAAGGGGTTGGGGTCAGTCGCAGGCGGGTCGCCAGGGTTGCCCTCCAGGTTGGAGTTGGGAAAGCAGGACTTGAACATGACGATCTCGTTCTCGCCGCCGGGGTCGGTGTCCAGGCGCGAGTACCAGGAGTGCTGATCGTATTCGGTGTACAACGCGCCCAGGTAGGTAGTGCTGTCTGGACCACGGAACCAGGTCCACCAGTGGCCGATGTCGGTGTTGTCACCAATGCTGTCTGGCCCCCAGCCGTAGTTGGTATCGCTGACAAAGTAGTTATTGTCGCGCAGGGCCACGCCCAGGCCGCCGGAGTAGTCGCTGGAACCGACGTCCTCCAGCCAGTATTCGCCGCAGGAGTGGTGGATGAAGATGAGTTTGACCGGGCTGGCCGGGGGATTGGGGTTGATGGCCTGAGCCAGGGGCCGGGCCAGTGGCAGGCTCGCCGCGCTGGAGACAACGCGGGGCAGCTCTGAAATTGCGCTCAGGGCAAGTAAGGCTATGCTGAGCAGTGCCACAGTGGATCGGGAGTGGGTATGGTGATACGAATTCATGGGACTCCTCCTCTCGGGCAACCTCTACGCCGCGCCAGACTCCGGCGGTCAGTGGTTCCGCAGCACCAACGGAGAATAGACGTGCCAGACGAGCGGGTCTCAGCGGACATATGGTCGGCAGCGGCATCTCTATCCGCGTCGGTGAATACCTTCCGACATGAGCATCCTTCCCAGCCACCGTTAGGGCGTAGACGCGGTCGTTCAGGCCGGAAGCGAGGGGGTGCCAGGCCGAACCGTTCCTATGGGCGATGAAATCATCATTGAGGTCTCCACCAGTGTCGGTAAAGTAACCCCCAGCGTAGACGTTCGGACCAGCCGCCGCAATGGTGTTGACTGCGGTGTTCAGGCCGGAGCCGAGGGCATGCCAGGCCGGACTATCCCAGTCGCGAACATAGTTAGCGTTGCTGTACATCTTCCCCCCTTCCTCTGGAGCCTGGTTCTGGGCCGGCCCGCCGGCACCGGGCAGGAGCAACGCCAGCCCCACGAGCCACATACACCGCCTCGACCCTGTCATCTCCTCCGTCCTTGCCCTACAGGTCTCTCGCGGCGCAGCCTGTCTGCAGGCCATCGTATCAGTACGTCACCGTCAGATGGTATAGTTGGGCCGTCGAGTGCTCCTTGGTGGTGTACACGCGGACGTAGTACTTGCCCGGCCCCAACGAGTGCGGGCCGAGCGACATAGAGGAGTGGTCGCGGGGTCCATAGTAGTCAATGAGGTTCCCTTGCTCATCTCCCACGACGGGGCCGTAGAGCATGACGGTGCCGTTGGTGCTGGTGGGTGCAAAGTTGGTCACGCTGACATTGACGGTGGCCGACGCCGGGAGCACGAAGTAGTAGTAGTCATCGGTATCGTCGGGGTAGGCCAGGTAGGTCCTGCCAGGGGCCACCGGCCCGTAGGCATCCAGCCAGCGGTCGTTCTCCTCATAGTAGGCGTCCCAGGTGCGATAGTACCTCAGCACGACGGGGAGATAGACAGGGCAGCGCCCGACGCAAGTCGAGCAGTCTCCCCTGCCGGTGGGAGTGGCCTCGACGTTGCCCATCCAGTCCTCGGCGACAGTGGCGAAGGAATAGGTGCCATCTCCGTATGTCGGGGTGTAGGTGAACGTGCCCGTGATCTGCCCGCGCTGGCTCAACCCCGTGTTCGTCCACGCTCCGCTGCTACTGTGCTTGGCCCACAGGGTGACGCGGAAGATGTGGCTGGCCCCGTCGCTGGCTGACCAGGGGACAGAGACCTTACCGTTGGCGTATACCGGACTGTGGGCGTTCGATGCAGGCGCCACTGCATCTACCAGTTCGCTCACCCCGCCCCAGGTACCGAACCACAGCTGCCCGCCACTGCCCACAGCAATGGTTTCAACCCAATTATCTACCAGGCCGTCGGCGGTGGTGAAGGCCGTCCAGGTGTCATCACCCTTGTAGAAGGGGGTGCCGCCGTGGTCAAGCACGCTCACCCCGTCCCATGTGCCGAACCACAGCCGTCCCCTACTGTCCACGGCGATGGCCTCAATGGTGTCATCTGCCAGGCCGTCAGTGATGCTGAAGGACTTCCAGGCGTCATCGCTCTTGCTGAAGGGGGTGCCGCCGTGGTCCAGCACGCATACCCCGCCGCCCGCGGCGAACCACAGCCGGTTCCCGCCATCCACGGCCATTGATCCGATGTAATTGCCCGCCAGGCCGTCAGCGGTGGTGAATGTGATCCACATGTCGTCGCCCTTGTAGAGGGGGCTGCCGCCGTGGTCAAGCACGCTCACCCCGCTGCCCGTGGCGAACCATAGCCGGTTCCCGTCATCCACGGCGATGGCCCGGACGCGGTTGTCCGCCAGACCATCTGACTCGGTGAAGGTGGTCCACATATCGTCGCCCTTGTAGAGGGGGCTGCCGCCGTGGTCAAGCACGCTCACCCCGCTGCCCGTGGCGAACCATAGCCGGTTCCCGTCATCCACGGCGATGGCCCGGACGTAGTTGTCCGCCAGACCATCTGACTCGGTGAAGGTGGTCCAGGTGTCATCTCTCTTATCGAAGGACGTCCCGCCGTGGTCCAGCACGTTCACCCCGCCCCAGGTACCGAACCACAGCCGCCCCCCGCTGTCCACGGCGATGGCCTCGACATAGTCATACGCCAGGCCGTCGGCGGTGGTGAAGGTAGTCCACATGTCGTCGCCCTTGTAGAGGGGGGTGCCAGCGTCGTCCAGCACGCTCACACCGGAGCCGGAGGTGCCGATCCACAGCCGGTTCCCGCCATCTATGGCGATGGCATCAACGTCATTACTCGCCAGGTCATCGGACTCAGTGAGGGTGCTCCAGGTGTCATCTCCCTTGTAGAAGGGGCTGCCAGCGTGGTTCAGCACGCTCAGCCCATCCCGGGTACCGAACCACAGCCGCCCACCGTTATCTACGGTGATGGCCGTGACGCCGTTGGTTGCCAGGCCGTCGGACTCGGTGAAAGTGGTCCAGGTGTCATCTCCCTTGTAGAAGGGACTACCGCCGTGGTCCAGCACGCTCACCCCATCGCTGTAGGTGCCAAACCACAGCCGGTTCCCGCCGTCCACGGCGATTGCCCTGACGTAACCGTCCGCCAGGCCGTCGGCAGTGGTGAAGGTGGTCCAGGTGTCGTCTTCCTTGTCGAAGGGACTGCCGCCGTGGTCCAGTACACTCACCTGGTCACCCCACCCAGTACTGAACCACAGCCGCTCACCGCTGTCCGCGGCGATGGCATACACGTAATCATCCGCCAGGCCGTCGGCGGTAGTGAAGGTGGTCCAGGTGTCGTCCCCCTTGTAGAAGGGCGTACCTCCATCGTCCAGCACGCTCACCCCGCCGCCCTCCGTGCTGAACCACAGCCGCCCCTCGTTGTCCACGGCGATGGCATTGATCCAGTCGTCCGCCAGACCGTCTGGCTCGGTGAAAGTGGTCCAGGTATCGTCCTCCTTGTCGAAGGGCGTGCTGCCATCGTCCAGCACTCTCACCCCGCAGCCCTCTGTGCTGAACCACAGCCGCCCCTCACCGTCCACGGCGATGGCACTGACGTTATACTCCGTCAAGCCGTCGGCGGCAGTGAAGGTGGCCCAGCTGTCGTCGTCCTTGTCGAAGGGGGTGCCGCCGTGGCCCAACACGCTCACCCCACTATCCTGCATGCTGAACCACAGGTGCCCCCTGCTGTCCACGGTGATGGCCTCGACCCAGTTGTCCGCCAGGCCATCGGCGGCGGTGAACTTGACCTGCTGGCTGGCGCTGTAGCAGACCACGCCTCCGTCGGTCGCGGCCCAGGTGTACCCTCCACCCAGTGCCCCGCCTCCCTCGAGCGCCAGGTCGTTGACATAGTTGGCATTGGTATACGCCTGCCAGCCCTCCTCCGGTCCCTGGGCCTGGGCCGGCCCGCCGGCACAGGGCAGGAACAGCATCAACCCTATCATCCACACGCACCGCTTGAGCCTTGCCATGTTTCCCTCCGCCGAGTCAGTACGTCACCCGCAGCGTGTACGGGTCAGTGCTGCTGTAACCCGACGCCGTGTAGATGTAGACGTAATACCAGCCGGCTGCTGCCGTGTACTGGATGTGGTAGGGTTCGGATGGGACCCAGGCCACCCGGTTGTCCACCGTCTGATAGAACAATTGCAACTGCACCCCCTGGCCCGCGTGGTTGAGCAGGTCTATGGTGATCTCTCCTCCGCTGCGCAAGTAAATGCTAAAGTAGTCTTTCGCATCGTCGGGATAGCCCAAATAGTCCCTGCCTGAGCGCAACGGGCCATTGGCTGCCGTGTAACTGTCGTTGTCTTCGCTCTCCCACGGGCCTTCGAAATAAGCGACGTGGTCCCTCAGCGCCAGCGGCAGATAGACGGCGCAGCGCTCGACATAGGTCGAGCAGTCTCCGGATCCGCTAGGCGAGGCTTCGATGTTACCCATCCAGTCCTCGGCGACAGTAGCGAAGTAGTAAGTGCCATCTCCGTAGATGGGTGTGTAAGCAAATGCCCCGCTGCTTTGCCCCCCTTGGCTTAGCGTCGTCTTCGTCCACGACCCGCTTCCGCGTTTGACCCACAAGGCCACGCGGAAGATGTGGCTGGCCCCGTCGCTGGCCGACCAGGGGACAGAGACCTTGCAGTTTGCGCACGTTGGGTTGTGGGCGCTCGACGCAGGCGTAACTGTATCCACCAGTTCGCCCACCCCGCCCCAGGTGCCAAACCACAGCCGGTTCCCGCCGTCCACGGCGATGATGTTGACGTAATCGTCCGCCAGGCCGTCCGGCTGCGTGAAGGTGGTCCAGGTGTCGTCCTGCTTGTCGAGGGGAGTGCCGCCCTGGTCCAGCACGCTCACCCCGCCCTCTGTGCTGAACCACAGCCGATCCCCACCACTCATGGCGATGGCCAGCACGTTGTTGTCTGCCAAACCGTCGGCGCTGGTGAAGGTGGTCCAGGTATCATCCCCCTTGTTGGAGGGTGTACCGCCGTGGTCCAGCGCGCTCACCCCGCCGCCGAAGGTGCCGAACCATATCCAGTCCCCGCTGCCCACGGCGATGGCCCGCACATCGTTGTTCACCAGGCCGTCAGCGGTGGTAAAGGTGGTCCACGTGTCGTCCCCCTTGTAGAAGGGGCTGCCGTGGTGGTCCAGCAGGCTCACCCCGCCGCCCTCCGTGCCGAACCACGTCCGGTTCCCGCCATCTACGGCAATGGCCCTCATGCTGATGTTCGCCAGGCCGTCGGCGGCAGTGAAGGTGGTCCAGGAGTCGTCGGCCTTATTGAACGGTGTGCCCCTGTGGTCCAGCACGCTCACTCCGCCCCATGTGCCGAACCACAGCCGCACATTGCCGTCCACGGCGATGACCGTGACGCCGTTGTCCGCCAGGTCGTCGGCGGTCGTGAAGGTGGTCCAGGTGTCGTCTCCTTTGTCGAAGGGGGCGTCCCCATAGTCCGCCACGCTCACCCCGCCACCTCGCGTGCCGAACCATAGCCGCCCCCCGCTGTCCATGGCAGTGGACCTGATATAATTGTCCGCCAGGCCGTCGGGGTGGGTGAAAGTGGTCCAGATGTCGTCCCCCTTGTCGAAGGGGGTACCACCGTGGTCCAGCACGCTGACTCCCTTGCCATAGGTGCCGAACCACAGCCGGTTCCCGCCATCCACGGCGATGGCTCTGACGCCGTTGTCCGCCAGGCCGTCGGTGGCGGTGAAGGTGGTCCAGATGTCGGTCCTCTTGTCGAAGGGTGTGCCTCTGTGGTCAAGCACGCTCACCCCGCCGCCCCATGTGCCGATCCACACCCGGCTCCCGCCGTCCACGGCGATGGCATGGACCCCGTCATTCGTCAGGCCGTCAGCGGTGGTGAAGGTGGCCCAGATGTCGTTCCCCTTGTTGAAGGGCGTGCCGCCGTGGTCCAGCACACTCAGCCCGCCGTCCGTACCGATCCACAGCCGGCTCCCACCGTCCACGGCGATGGCCCAGACCAGGTTGTCCGCCAGGCCGTCGGTGGCGGTGAAGGTGGCCCAGGTGTCATCGCCCCTATAGAAGGGGGTGCCCCGGTTGTCCAGCACACTCACCCCCTCCTCTGTGCCGAACCACAGCCGCCCACTGCTGTCCACGGCGATTGACCTGATGGAATTGTCCGCCAGGCCGTCAGTGTTGGTGAAGGTGGTCCAGGTGTCGTCGTCCTTGTAGAAGGGGGTGCCGCCATAGTCCAGCACGCTCACCCCACCGTCCTTCGTGCCGAACCACAGTCGCCCTCCGCTGTCCACGGCGATAGCGTAGACGGAGTTACCCGCCAGGCCGTCGGCAGTGGTGAAGGTGGTCCAGGTGTCGTCGCCCTTGTCGAAGGGCGTGCCGCCGTGGTCCAGCGCGCTCACCCCGCCAAACGTACCGAACCACAGCCGGTTCCCGCCGCCCACGGCGATGGCATAGACGTCGTTGTGCGCCAGGCGGTCGGCGGTGGTAAAGGTGGTCCAAGTATCGTCTCCCTTGTCCAAGGGGGTGCCGCCGTGGTCCAGTACGCTCACCCCGCCATCCCACGTCCCGAACCACAGCCGCCCCCCGCCATCTATGGTGATGGTCCGCACATAGTTGTCGGCCAGGCCGTCAGCAGTGGTAAACTCGGCCTGCTGGCCGGCACCGAAACAGACGACGCCTCCGGTGGTCGCAGCCCAGGTGTAGCCTCCGCCCAGTGCTCCACCCTCTTCCAACACCAGGCCATTGACATAGTTGGCATTGGTATACACCTGCCACCCTTCCTCCGGTCCCTGAGCCCGGGCCGGCCCGCCAGCACCGGGCAGGAGCATCGCCAGCCCGATCATCCACACGCATCGCTTGAGCCCTTTCATGCTGCTCTCCTCCTTCCCTCGCGCGCGTGCCCATTCTATATCTACCGTGGTGGCGTATTCGTTGGTTCCGGTCCAGGAGGGCCGCCCCCCCCACCACGGGGATTGAACCAGAACATCCACTCTGCAGAGGTAGACGCTGCCTTTCCTCCTTGCACCACCGACACCGTCCAGCGCCATTCGCCGTACCTGTCGCCGGGCAGGTCTGCCGTCCAACTCTGATCGGCCAATAGTCCACTCTGGAGCGTATGGCCGCTCTCGACGTGCCGTGCCTTGACCTGGTACGCCTGGTCCGTGCCGAGCGCTCCACGCCACTGGAAGGTGACGGGGCTCCGGTACTCGCCCCCATAGGCCGGTGCTACCGGTTCCGGTGCCGCCGCGCGGGGAGGTATGGAGGTCGCTGTCGCCTGTGGCCGGGGCGTCCATGTAGCGGTGGGGATCGGAGTTGGAGTAGAGGTCCAGGTGGGGGCAGGTGTGGGGGTGGGGATCGGAGTTGGAGTAGGGGTCCGGGTGGCCGCAGGCGTACTGGTCGGCTGTGCCGTAGGGATGAGTGTGGCTGTTGAGGTGGGCGTATGAACGGGCGTGGTTGGTGAGGTGGGCGTGTGGCTGGGCTGGCTTGTTGCCGTTGGCGGAGGGAGTGACGATTCCGTGGCCGTTGCCTGTGCGGCGTGGGTGAGCGCCGCCGTGGCCGTCGCCGCCGTCTCACTGGCCTGGGGTTTGCTTGCAGCCCCCTCCCCGCTGCCCCCAAACATCAGTACCACACCCGCCACCAATGCGAGCATAGCCAACGCTGCCGCTATGCCCAAGCCCCAGACGCGGATGGGAATGGGCCTCTTCTTTTTAGCGCGGACAACAGGAGCAGGCCGGGCCGATATGACCTGCGTGCCGGCGGAGTCTGCAGCGGCACCCGCTAACGCTGCTTGCATCTCCTGCACGCTCTGAAAGCGATCCTCCACCGCCAGTTCCATCGCCTGTAGCACCACGGTCTCGGTGGAGGCGGAAATGTGCGGGTTCAGGATGCACGGCCGTTGGAACGCATGCCGGCTGGCAGTCCGCTCCGTCGCCGTCGGTGGAGCCTGGCCGGTCAGCGCATGATACAGCGTCGCTCCCAGGCCATAGATGTCGGCGCGCGCATCGGTGTAGCCCCGGTCCGGGTGGTACTGCTCCGGCGGGGCGTACTCGGGCGTGCCCATGCCCCGCATGGCCGTCCGGGTGCGTGGATCGTGAGGGTTCCACAACTTCACCAGCCCAAAGTCCACCAGCACCGCCCGTCCGTCGGGGCGGATGATCACGTTGTGCGGCTTGACGTCTCGATGGAGCACCCTTTGAGCGTGGCAGTAGGCCAGCGCATCCAGCAACTGGTCCGCCCAGGTCAGCACTTCCTTCTCCGGGAGCGGCCCTTGCTGCCCGATGCGTTGCCCCAGGCTTTCTCCCTCGATGAACTTCATCACCAGGTAGACGTTGCCCTCTTGCTCGAAAAAGTCTATCACGCCCACCAGGTGGGGGTGGTCCAGGCGGGCCAGGACGGCCGCCTCCCGCTGAAACTGCTGGCGCAGTGTGGCGAGCATGGCGGGCGGCAGGTCCGGTTGTGGGATCATCTCTTTGATCGCGACGGGGATGTTGAAGTGGAGATGCCAGGCCCGGTAGATCGCCCCCATCCCCCCCTTGCTCAGGAAGGAGATGATCCGATAGCGGTTCTGTACGACTTGTCCGGTTCCCAGTGTCATACGTCGCTCCGTACCAGTTTGTGGATGCCTCTGAATTTTGTTGCTCCAGCAGCGGGTGACGCTGCAGTAGCGTTGCGGGTCACACTGATTGAGTGTTCAACTTGCCATGGCCGCCGTGAGGGGTTGGTGACGAAGGTATTGTAGCACAGTTCCCACGCCACGTCCAGTGGCGCGCGCCAGGAGTTGCGCTTCAATTTGGGGGCGAGTTTCGCATGGGCCGCACCGGCCTGTAAGAGCCGGTGCTGGAAACCGCTCCAGCACCGCCTGTTTCACGGCGGTGCGGCCCACTGCGATGGCTGTTACCCCAGAAGCGAAATACACCCGCGCCAGGCGGCCTCCCATCTGTGCTGCCATTTGGTACGCCGTACGTTTTGCTTCTGCCCACATTTCAAGTATAATTATGCTATGCTGGCGCTGAACGACTTTTACGCCATCCAGCCCGCGCTGCGGGATGAGATGCTGCTCGATGCCATTCGTGAACGTCACGCCTGGCACTATGCCTGCAACTGTGCCTATCGTGCCACCGTGTCGGCGCGTGGTGTGGGTGCCAGCGTGCGCCCAGAGCAATTGCCGCGCCTGCTGCGGATCAGTGCCATCACTTTCAAAGGATACGTCGAGCAACTGGGCACCCCCTTCCCCCAGGATCAGCCGCGGCCTTTTCTGGAATGGTTGGCAGCGCAGCTGTCCATCGAACTGCCTGTGGAGCGCGCCGTGCACCTGCGTCCCCGGTATCCGACGCTGGAGCGGCTGCTACGTGCCATAGAAACGCTGTATGCCGACCTGGGTCTCGAGATCGTCACCAGCAGCGGCACCTCTGGCAGGTTCACCATCCTGGTACGGGACAAGGCTGCCATCCAGGTGGCCACCCACGCCTACTTCACAGCCATCGCCCGCGCCTGGGGCATCTGCCCTGGGCACGATCTGGTGTTCGTGATGCCCGCGCGGACCCGCGTCGCTATGGCGCACATCGCTCACCTCGGCACGCGCGTCCTGGAGTGGACCACCCACAATACAGTCGCGTATACCATGCCGTTCGAGGCCGACCCCGATACCATCCGCGTGCGCACGGGCCGTACTTTCCGGCCCGGCATGCAGGGGCTTTGGGAGCAGCGCGTGCTGCAGCGTGCGCTGGTGTGGGCCTATGAGTCGCTGGCAGAGGACCGCTTCATCGGCATGACGATCCAGACCCTGGAACGGTGCGCTGCCGCGGGTCACCCGCTGATGTTGCTGGGTGGCCTGGTGCAGCTCGACGCTGTCGCACAGCGTCTGCTCGTCCGGGGCGGGATGGAACTGCCCGCTGGCAGCCGGATCGCTACCGGTGGTGGCCTCAAACAGACCTACCCGCGCACCCCGGACCAGATCTGCGCCAACCTGGGGCGGGCGCTGCGGGGGCCTGGTGGCGCGTCGCTGCCCGTGGCCGACGTCTACGGCATGGCCGAGGCCAATTGGGCGGCATTTCAGTGTCCCGCAGGCAACTATCACGTATCTCCCTGGGTCTACGTGGCGGTGACGGACGATGACGACTGCTTGCTCCAGGGCAGCGACGCCACTGGGTTGCTGGCCTTCTGGGACCCTCTGGGTGGCGGCGATATGTACCCTCCTTTCTTTCAGACCACTGACCGGGTCCGGCTGGTCAATGGTAACGGTCACTTCGATCCGGCGCGGGTCTGTCCGTGTGGCGAGGCGACTCCCTACTTTGTCCATCATACCATCCAGCGTGTAGATCTGATGGAAGAGGCCGGCTGTGGCGCGACCTTATGAGGTCCTCGATGCCTTCTGGTTGCCCGCCTCCCTGCGCGCGCTGACCCGTGATATGGAGTGGGAGGTCCATCACGTCGCCGCTGGCCGTCCGGTTCCGCCCGGCGAGGGTGTAGCCGTGCGCTGGCCCAGGCCCACCCACGCTCAATGGAAGGCCCTGTTGACAGGTTTGCGGGCCGCGCGCGGCCCGGCCGCCCCCGATTTGGTAGCCCGCTGGCAGCAGGCGTTGGGTGCCGTGCCGGAGATCCTGGTCAGGCGGCCCGATATGTTGGAGACCATCGCTCGCTACACCGGCTACCCCAGTGCCATGCTGGCCTTGGCCTTCACCCAGGGGGAACTGGTGCGGCTGGATGCGATGGCTCAGGTGCTGCGAGACGTTCCTACCTGGGCCGCCGCCCGCTCCTGGCAGCCTATGCTGGGGGGACTCCCCGGTGCGGTGCGTTTTTTCCCGGCCCGCCCCCTCGACCGCTGGACGGCCGCTCCGCGAGGGCGTGCGCCCTTGTTCCGCCCGTTGCCCCCGGTATCGTGGGCTGTTGGTTTTGCGGCTGGCAACGTTCCCGGCAACGGGTTGCTGATCGCGCTGCTGTTGCACATTGCCAACCACACCAGGCTCGTTGCCGGACCACAAATGCCCCCGCTTGTCCTGGTGCGCAACAGTCGCCAGGCTCCCTTGCTTGCCCCCTGGGTGCTGTCGGCCATTGAGCAGGTAGACCCCGAGTTGGTGGGCGGGCTGGCCATGTTGGTCTGGGACTATGATGACGCGACGCTCCAGCGCGCGCTGCTGGCTCAGGCTGATCTGGTGATGGCCGCTGCCAGCGATCTGTCCATCTCCTCGATTGACGCACATCTGCGAGCCTTGCGGAAACCGATTCGCTTTCATCGTCACGGCCACAAAGTCAGTTTTGCTGTGCTCGGGCGGGCTGCTCTGGGTGAAGACCCCGCACTGCCCGCCCGCCTGGCGGCGCTGGACTCTACCTTCTGGGACCAGTACGGCTGCCTGAGTGCGCGCGTCCATTTCGTCGAGCGAGGCGGCCGCTTCTCCCCCACCGAGTATGCGACCGCGCTGAGCGATGCGATGTGCCGGCTGGCCGAGCGCCTGCCCCGCGGGGTAGCGCCCAGGCGCCTTCTCCATCGCGCTTACGACATATACAAACTCTTGGAATCCACCGGCGATGTGTACGTGTTGACCGGCTACGACGACGATTACCTGGTAGTGATAGACCAGCGGGACTGGAACGACGACCAGTGGCGTGAGACGGTCAACCGCTGCACCGGCCGGGTGGTCGTGGTGCGCCCGGTGGACGACCTGGCCCAGGTCGCCGCTCGTTATCTGTGTCGGCTGCCTTCGGCCAACCTGCAGTCGGTGAGCGTGGCCGTGAGCGCCGAGCGGACCCTCGAGCTGGCCGAGGGGGCTGGGCGCTGCGGGGTCACCGCGCTGCGCAGCCTGGGACATGCCGCTTTTCCCCAACTGGCCTATTCGTGGGACGGACTGCTGCCCCTGGACCTGGGAAACCACCACCCCCCTGGCTATTTCACCACGCTGGAGACGGAGGACCCGCTGGCCGACCTGGCGCTGACCGCGTCTCGCCTGGGTCTCTGAACTCCTCTGATGCGTTTGGACCTCAAGCCCTGCCTGCACCCTTCGGCTGGGACTTGTCTGTAAACCTGGTCTCACTGTACAATGGGCCCCGGACGCGTGCGACGCCAGGCCCCGTTGGCGGTGCCAGCGTGCAGCAGCACAGATTTCGGCTGCGGCGGGCCGGGCGCAATGTGGCGTACAGTCATGCCCTCCAGGCCGAAGCGTTCGAATTCCTCTCCCCCGTCGGTGCTATACCAGGCCCCGTTGGAGGTGGCCGCGTAGAGCACCTGTGGCTGGTCGGCGTCCAGGGCCACGCCATAGGTGGCCCCGGTGTAAACCGCCGTCCACGTGATGCCGGCCCCGCGGTAGAGGCCGCCTTCGGTGGCGACGAAAAACGTCCCGCCGTTTCTCTGGACGACCTCGAACACGTTGTTGTTCGGCACGTTCAGCCGATTGGGCGTCCACGTTGTCTCAGTCAGGGTCAGCCGGTAGGCGTTGCCCCCCCAGGTAGCGACGAGCAGCGTGTTGGAGGCCGGCAGCGTCAACCTGGCGATTGCGCCAGTGTTGGGCTCGAAGATGCTCTGCCAGGTGGTTCCGCCATTGCCAGACTGGTAGACGCCATGGGATGCCGTGCCGGCGTATAGCCTGTCGGACGATGGATCTGCGACGACGGTATACAGGTAGGGCTCGGGCAGCCCGGCGCTCAACCCACTCCAGTGGTTACCACCATCTATGGAGTGCTGTACATAGTGGCCGAAGGTAGCAGCGTAGATTTGACTGCAATTCGTGGTTACGTCCAGGCCGCGCACGGCGATGCCCTGAAGCCCGGTCGCTTGCCACGAAGCGCCTGCGTCGGTGGATCGAAAGACACCTGTGTCCGTCCCGGCGTACAGGTATTGGGGGTCCTGGGTACATACAGCAAGCTGGTATACCGTGCGACCCGCCAGGCCTCCCTGGCTCCAGTCCGGCACGTAGTTGCGCGCTGCCAGCGGCAGGTAGGTGGTACGATTGGTGACACTGACGACCGTGGTATCGGTGACCGTGGCGGAAACGGTCGGGCTTGGGCTTATAGAAGTAGCGCTAACCAGGGTGGTGGCGGTGACGCTTGCCGGGGTGGCGGGAGGGACTGTGACGCTGACGGTGAAGGCAGCCGCCCCGCCTTCCCCGCTCACGGTGAGGGAGAGCGAGGGGGTACCGTCGAGTCCTGCGCCGTCCAGAGTCACCGTCCACCCGTGCGAGTTGGCCGCTTGCAGGTAGAAAGTGTCGGTGGTCGGGCCGATGTTGGTGATGGTATGGCTGTAGGTGACGACAGAGCCGGGGGCAGCATATTGGCTGTAGCCCGGGGATAGTTGGACGCCAGCATCCTGGCCGATGGCGGTGTCAGCGGCGGTAGGCCTCGCTTCGGCGTGCCCGCCGCCCAATAGCAGCAGCGTGACGGTGAGCAGGAATGCGCTGCCCAACAGGCTTGTGATGACAGATAGTGTCTTCTTTGACATAAGCATACCTCCCAGCGCCAGATGAAACGGCTTCATCATCGTCTATGTCACGGTATCATGGTCGGTGGCGGCGGCATCGTTGGCAGTTGCGGTTTGGGCTGCGGTGTCTCCGTCGTCGGCAGTTGTGGTTTGGGCTGCGGCGCCTCGGTCGGTGGCGGCGGTGGGGTGGCAGTGGGTGTAGGGCTTGGCAGCCTGACGTACAATATCCGATGTTCACTCTGGTGGATGACCTGACTCTCGTCCCCGAGTTCTACCCACCATTCGTAATCCCCTGCCTGCAGGCGGGTGGAGCAGAACTCCTCGCTCGACCGGCAGAGTTCCCCCGCGGCCGTCTTGATCACGAAGGCGAATGACAGTGGCCGGTCGCCGATCCACTTCCAGCGGAACTGCACGTCTCCCGGCAGGATAGTCTTCCCATCCGTTGGTTCCAGGAGGCTAAGGGCGGTTTCGCGCGTGGCAGTCGGTTCGCTCTCAATCACCCGTGGGGTCGAAGTGGGCAGCGGGGTGTTGGTAGGGACGGTAGTGGGAGCGACGGTCGGCGTGGGGAGTGGGCTGGTGGGAGAAGCAGGCCCCTTCGACCCCAGGAACTGGGGCACCAAGAACAGCAAGACGACCAGTATTACCACGCCGATCAACACGGCTGCCCCGACGCCAACGACCCGGGGTAGCAGGGGCCGCCTGCGGGGCGGGGCCGCCGGTCGCGCAGTCGGCGCAACTGGTTTTTGTGGCGCAACGGCAACCGGGGGGGCGGCCCTGACGATCAGCACGCTGATGTTGTCGTTGCCCCCACGGTCGTTGGCCAGTGCGATCAGTTGTTGAACGGCGTCCTCCGGCAGGTGCCGGCTCAGTATGTGCTGCATGTCCTCTTCTTGCACGTGCTCCGAGAGCCCATCCGAGCATAGCAGGAGGACATCTCCTGCCTGTAACTCGCCTCTGTAGGTATCTACCTCGACCTCAGGCTTGGAGCCCAGCGCGCGTGTGATCACGTTGCGCTGTGGATGCGCGCGGGCCTCTTCGCGGGTCAGGATACCAGCGCGGATCTGCTCCGCGACGAAGGAGTGGTCTTGGGTGACCTGGCTGACCTTACCCTGGCGCATCAGGTAGGCACGGCTGTCGCCGACGTTGGCCAGGTACAGTTCCCGCCCTCGTACGACGGCGGCCACGACCGTCGTCCCCATGCCGGTTTGGGTCACCACTTGCTGGGCCTGCTGATAGATGAACGCGTTCGCCTGCTGGATGGCACGAACCAGCGAGCTGGGGATGTCCAGGTCGGGATCGGCGCAGTAATCGCCCCAGATCAGGTGCACGGCGTCCTTGCTGGCCACCTCGCCAGCCTGGTGCCCTCCCATCCCGTCGGCGACGATGAACAGATCTCCCTTCTGCCGGCGCTGGTTGGCATCGGAGGAAATAAAGGCCTCTACGTAATCCTCGTTGTGGTCCCGGGCGCGGCCGGTGTCGGTGCCCCTGGCATAGGTCATTTGGATGGGTTCTGGTTGCGCGTTTTCATTGGACATAGGTATCTCCTTGGGCAGGACTGCGAGGCGCAGTCTCATTGGCCGGAAATGCGCTTGTGAAGCGATGCAGCGTCGCCGTCGCCGGGTGCTCGATGGCGGCATACCTCCCTCTGGCCGAAGATGCGGACGTTGGAGGCTGGGTTGGAGGTGGGGGCTTGGGCGTCGAAGTGGGACGGGGTGTGGCAGTCGGCGCCAGCGTCTGGGTAGGCGCGGGTGACGGCGTGAGCGTGGGCCTGGTTGTAGAGGTGGGTAACGATGTGGCGGTCGGCGTGTTAGTGGGAGTTGGTGTGGTCTTCAAAATAGGCAGAGCGATGAGTGCTATGCCCAGGAACAGGACGAGCGGTACCACAATAGCCGGGATCAGCAGCCCCCGGCCAAGCCCTTTGCGCCGACCTGATACGGCTCGGCTCCTCGCGGTTCGAACCCGCTCAACGAAGGCACGGGCACTGGCGGGGCGTTGACGAGGGTCTTTGGACAGCGCGTTACCGATGACCTTTTCCAGTTCGCGCGGCAGGTGTGGATTGGCCTGCCGCAGCGGCCGGGGAGGGGCCTCCAGGTGTTGCCGCACCAGCACGATGTCCAGCTCACCGCCGAAGGGCAACTGGCCGGTCAGCATCTCGTAGGCGACGACGGCTAGTGAGTACACGTCGCTTTGCGCACTCACGAGCCGGTCACCCGCCGCTTGCTCAGGCGACAGATACCTGGGCGTTCCTTCGTGCGTGGCACCGCCAATCTGGCGCGCTGAACCAAAGTCACCCAGCACGACCTGTCCGTCTCTGAATATGAAGATGTTCTCCGGCTTGATGTCCAGGTGTACGATGCCCATGCCGTGGACATGGTCCAACACGTCGGCCACCGGGCCCAGGGTGCGCGCCACCTCCTGCTGGCTGAAGGTGCGTCCCTGTTCCTGGCGGGCCCGCAGAAGTTGGCGCAACGACGTATCCACGAACTGCATGGCCAGGAAGGGATAGCCGTCGGGTGTCTGGCCAGCGTCGTATACCTGGCGCACGCTACCATGGCCCAGATTGGCGGTAAACTCAGCCTCCCGCCTGAATTCCTCAAGCGCGCGCGGGTCCTGCTTGCGCAGCACTTTGAGCGCCACCCACCGTCCGGTGGTGCGCTGAGAGACCTGGTAGACCACGGTGCGGCCACCGCGCCCTATCTCGCTGTATATCTGGTAGGAGCCGATGACGTCACCGGGTTGTATCTGCATTGTTGTCTCGACCTCAGGCTCATCGTACTATTCTCTCACTTGCACGTCGTCCACGTACGTCCACGTGCCGTACCAGTCATCTGGGTGCGTGATGTTGACCAGCCTTAGCAGAATGGTCTGGCCCCGGTAGATACTCAGGTCGTAGGTGAACGATCGCCAGCCCAGGTCATTGATCGGCTTCTCGCAGCCGAAATTCGAGCCCGTATTCCCCAGGCGGCTCAGCAACGTGCCATTGACAGAGATCTCGAAGCGATCATACTTTTCGCCGCCGAGCTTGTCGTAAGTCAGGATCCGATAGTACACCGTCAACTGGGGCAATCCGGAGGAGGGTACTGCGACGTTCTGGTAGATCCAGGATTGCCCGACCGGGCCACCCTGTCCGACTCTGCAAGGGGCGTTCTCCTGGCCCAGCACGACAGCGTAGTTACCGCCGTGGCGTTGTGAGTTCACTACCTGGGGTGTCAGGCCCGGCGCGTCACCGCCGGCTACCCAGCCCGAGAAATTGCCAGTCTCGAACCCCCCATTGGTCACCCAGTTCTTGGGCGGCGGCGGGTACTCCTTCTCGACGATAGGCATGTATACAATCTTCGGACCGGGTGGAGGGCGAGGCGTCATCGCTGCCAGCACGGTGTTGCCGTATCCGTTCCAGCTCGACCATATCTCGCTGTGTCGCGTGCGCTGGAGGACGGTGGCAGGTGTGCGGATATTGCCGTTCGCGTCGGCCAGCGCGTAGAATATGTATTGTGCCTCGTCATCGTCCAGCCAGGTCATGATCAGGTTGTCGTCCTCGTCGGTGGTGATCGAGACGTAAACGTTGGCATCGCTCAGGCTGTTGTCTACGGTGTAGATGGCCTGCGGTGCGGCGGCATTCTGCGGGTCCGCAAGGGCGGAGGTAGCGCCGCGTATATGCGTCATATACGCTGGGGTCTCTACGATCCGACCACCGCCAGAATCGGGTGCCGCGCTGCTCGTCCCTGGGCACGTTGCGGACGTGCACTTGCGCAGCACGATATTGTCCACATAGGCTCCTTCGGGGTATGTGACTGTGCTGTCGCTGTTGAATATCAGCGCAACCCACACGTTGGGCTGGCCCATCAGGTTCCCCAAGGTATAGACATCTTCCAGGTCCAGAACCCGGGCAGTCCAGCCGGATGAATTTCCTGAGGTGCACGTCCCGGAGTACTCTGTGCCGTCGATTGAAGCCATCCGGCAGACCTGATCATAGTTCTGCTCAGTATTCAGCCACAGCATGAAACTTAGGTCACCAGCCGTGGCATCGGCCAGACTGAATGGGCCGTAGGTCATCCAGGAAGCGGCGTTGTTGGGATAGTTGCTGCCGCAACTCAGCGCACTGCCGTTGGCACCGCCACCAACTGCCCAGCCGCTGTAACTGCCCGCATAGGGTCGGCAAGTGCGCCTGGCCCAATAATACTCCCCATTGGTCGTTCCGTTGTTGTCATGGACACGCCAATTACCGGGGAATGAACCCTCGAAGGTCTCGTTGACGATGATTACCCACTGTGCTTGAGCAGTGACCGACTGGACGTTGCTCCAGTTGCTATTTCCATAAGGGTTGTTCGCCCTCACCCGGTAATAGTACGTCCCTGGCGCCTTGCCGCTCGCGTTCCAGAACGTGCCCGTGCCGCTGTATGGTGTTGCTGGAGTGGTGAATCCCGAGTTGTCATCCTCCTGCAGGGTATACGTCTCGGCCCGGCTGGCCGCGCTCCAACTCACGGTGTAGTTCCCATCCCCATCAGGGTTGCTGATGGCGTTCAGCACGGGTGTGTCGGGGGTCAGGGATTGAACAGTGACTGACCGCGCGCTACTCCAGCCGCTGTCGCCACAGGAGTTGCTTGCCTTCACCCGGTAGTAGTATGTCCCTGGCGCCTTGCCGCTCGCGTTCCAGGACGTCGCGGTGCCGCTGTACGCTGTTACCGGACTGGAGAATCCCGAGTTGTCATCCTCTTGCAGAGTATACGTGTCGGCCCCGTTGACTGCGCTCCAACTCACGGTATAGTTCCCGTCCCCGTCAGAGTTGCTGATCGTGTTCAGCGCGGGTGTGTCGGGGGCCGAGCATATCGGGCTGACGATAGTATACTGGATCTGCTGGTCGCCGTCGGAGTCTTGCGTCCACGCGATTCCCAGCCGGTTGTCCGACAGCGCGATGGCGTCCGCGTACATGCTGTCGGCGCCACTGTTGCCGTTGCTGGTGACCGCCGTCGGTGGGATGGTTACTGTGCCGCTGCTGTTCACGACGGCGTAATAGATCTCCAGGTAATCGTTGGCATTCAAGCCCGTATATACGATCGCGGCCTCTCCGTCAGGCATGGCGGTGACCCGGGGCATGAAATTCAAGCCCGTTCCGTCCGTCAGGCGGGTGGCCGACTTAAAGATCTCCCCGCTGTTGGTCAACAGCGCATAGTATATGTCCACCGGCCCCTCCGCACTCGCCGCCTGTTCCCACGTCAGCACGAAACGGTTGCCCGTCAGCGCAGCGACCGAGGGGGGGTATGCGCGCGGGTAACTGCCCGTGAGGTTCGTCAGCGCAGTGGGGGGCTTGACGACGCTGCCGCTGCTGCTCACGATGGCATACCGCACGTTGTACGTGCCCGGCTGCCGCCCCCACCCGAAAGCGATGTTGCCGTTGGGCGCCACGTCCCCTGCCGGGCTGAAGTCGTAAGTCTTCTGCGTCGCGGTGGAGTTGTCCATCAGCCGCGTCACCGAGCGCACCAGGTCACCGTAGGGGTTCAGCACGGCATAGACGATCTCGCTGACCCAGGCGGCGCCGTTGTAATAGTCCACGTCCCACATGGCCACCACGTTGTTGTCCGGTGTTGTCGCCACCGCAACCCAGCCCTGGTCGTATTCGTCCGTCGTCACCCGCCTGCTGTAACGGTGCCCGGCCTGGAATGTGTCAGGGTAGATCTCTGCATCCTCGGTGCCATCGCCACTATCGTCATCTGTGTAGATCTGAGCGAACGAAGTACCGGCCATCGTGTCCAGCGCAATCTCGTGATATCTGCTCGCGTCGTGTTGTGGCGTGGCACGGATCGTGGCCCGCGTCCAATCGCCAACGGCAGCGCCGCCAGGGACCTGCACCTTGACCACGATCTCCTTCTCGCTCCCTGACGCAATCGTCCCCGTGCTGTTCCCGGCCAGCGGAGTCGTTCCGTTCGCTTCGTAGAAGCTGACCGGCCAGTTGGAACCGGCGTACGTGGCCCGACTCATCACGAATGACTCGTTGCTGGCGCCCAGGTTCTTCACTGTCAGGCGGAAGGAGGTCGCCTCCTCGCGCGTAGCTGACGAGCCCTGGTGTTCCGGCGTCACAAAGACGTTGTAGGCCGGCCGATTGTAGTCGAACAGCACCGCGCGGTTCACGCTGACGGGAATCAGGTACGGATACTCCAGCCCAATTGTGCCGTCCGCGTTTTCGATGCCGACAGTGGCTGACCTCGTGTCGCCATATTCCCCCTGGCGATTGTTGGGGTACTGGAACTTGATATCGTTGCTTCCCTCGTAGAGAATGACCTGGAAGGTCTGGGCTTCGGCTGGCCTATAATACAACGGCACGCCACTCCATTCCACGACCAGATATCGGTTTGGCGAGGAGCCGAAGGTCCGGTAGCGCACTGTGCCGCCCGAGGAGGGGTTGAGATCGTCCCAGAATGGCGCGATCAGGTTGTTGGGCTGTCTTACGCTGGGCGGACTGGTGTTGACGTAGTAGGACGCCGTCTGAGTGGTGTCGAAACCGATATAACCGTTCGCGTCCACGTAAAACTGGGTATAGCCCTGGTCATAGAATCTGAAGGTGAATCCGACGTTGAAAGGCCCTGCCCAGTCTTCGTCGCGCAATGTGATAGACGTACCGCCGGAAGTGCCAATCCAGGCGTAGGTTGCGGCGTCGTCCCACGTGTAGCCGAAGCGATCGGGCCCCCCGGTAGCCTGAGTGTTGAGGGGAGCCTTGGTGTCAGGCAGGGCATGTACCTGCGTCACTGTCTGGCGGTCTCGATCAATCTGGTAGATGGCGCGTTGTTCGCTGCCCCGTGCGTGCCCCCGCACGTGCACGTCCAGATACGCTGGTATGTCCATCTGGCCTAATCGAGCGATGAGCCGATACTCGCCCGGGCCCAGCGGCTGCATGTGAATGACAGCCTGTTGTTGCCCGGACGCATCAAGCAGGTAAGCCTGGCCGCGCGCGTCCATGCGCGGCCGTCCCTCTTTGTCGGATACGGTGACTGTGCCAATCAACAGGTCCCCGGAGAAGGTGACTTCCAGGCGGAAGACGTCCTCAGCGGGTTGGTCCTGCGCCAACGCCGTCTCGGCAGGTGGTGGTGGACCCAGGTTGGGGACCCAGGCCTGCATTGGCATCAGCAGTGTGACTGCGACCAGGCTCGCGACGAGCCTGACCTTGCTGTTGACTACTCCCCTTGACATTTTATATCTCCTCTCCTTGCTCATGGCTCCCGGGTGGCCTGTGACCGGGTAGGCTCTGGCTGTTGCCCTGAGCCTGCACTGCTTGCATTCAGGTTCCGCGCCGGGCTCGAACACTGCACCGTGTGTTGATCTGCGGCCATCAGGAAGGCTTGCCACGTATGTCCTCCCTCTGTGGCTTCCCAGGTGACCTCCCACTGCTGCAAACCGGAGTTGAACCAGGCTGCTCCTACCGAGTGCCCATCCACTCGTACTTCATAGTACTCCCCCTCTCCCGGCTGGAAACCGGTCCAGTGGAAGGAGACCTTATGCCCAGGCGTGAAATTGGCTCCGTCGTCCGGCCCTGCCACACTGATGCTGCATCTGGGTTTGGGCGTGTTCGTGGGGGGGGGGCTCGTCGGTGTAGATGTAGGCGTTGAGGTTGCCGTCGGCGCTGCTGTGGCGGTGGCTTTCGGAACGGGCGTCGGTCTCGGTGTGGATGTCCAGGTGGGCGTCGAGGTGTTGTCAACTTGTTCATCTGACACCCCCTCTATGGGCGTGACACGCGGCGCAGGCGTGTCCGATGGCGCGGGGGGCGGTGGGGCGTAGCGTGGAAGAGCGTTGAGCGCAAGCGCTATAGCGGCTCCGCATACGCCCAGCAGCAGGATACCGCTCACGGCGCCCAATATCTGCAGCCGCTTTCTGTTGTGCGATCTAATGGGGGCAGTGGGTTTCGTTTTCCGGGGTACCTTCAACCCGCGCGGCACCTGGCCCGCGATAGCCGTCGCCAGGTCGCGGGCCAGCTCAGTGGCCCGTTCATAACGGGCCTGGGGGTCTTTGGCCATCGCCTTGTGCACGACAGCCTCGACCGCCAGGGACAGCGACGGGTTGATGCTCGTGATGGAGGGCGGATCCTGCGTGATGTGGGCGATGAGCACCGCGTGGGGTGTGGATCTGCTGAAGGGCACCTGTCCCGTCAGCATCTTGAATACGACCACCCCCAGCGAGTAGATGTCGGTGCGCTGGTCCACGTGCGCCCCTTCGGCCTGTTCAGGCGACATATACTCGGGAGTACCGATGATGGTGCCGGTCCGCGTGAGATCGGTGCCTTCGGCCGCCCGTACCAATCCAAAGTCCATCAGCGTCACGCGGTCGTTCTGTTGCTCGTCCACCATGATGTTGGAGGGCTTGACATCGCGGTGAATCAACCTCTGCCTGTGTGCGTGCTCCAGTGCGTCGGCCACCTGGGAGACGATGTGTACGATGCGCGGGGGAGGCAAAGGGCCACTCTGGAGCAGTTGCTCCAGCGTCTCGCCCTGGAGATACTCCATCACGATGAAGTTGATGTCGCCTTCGCGGTTGATGTCGTGGATCGTCACGATACTGGGATGGTGCAGGGCTGCTGCTCCCTGGGCCTCGCGCACGAAGCGCTGGGCGAATTGCTCGTCAAATGCGAGCTGTGGTGGCAATACTTTGATGGCCACGTAGCGGTTGAGGGATCGCTGATAGGCTTTATACACGACCGCCATTCCGCCGCGTCCCAGTTCTTCGACAATCTGGTACTGTCCCAGTGTCTGGCCTACGAGGTCCATGGGCTACCCTCCTGTGGGGTGAGGCAGTGTTACACGTTGTCCTTTCGCTTCTGGAAGACGATGGTCAAGCCCAACAGTCCGACCAGGATCAGGCACGTCATAACCCAGCGCGTGGTATAGCTGCCCTGGAAGGCGCGGCCATAACCTTCAAAGATGGACTTGAGCAAGCCCTCGGCTCCACCGACTGCCTGCTCCCGGTACCGTTGCCAGTCGGCACGCTCGTCCGCGTAGCCCTCCATCGCGCCCTCGTACTCGTCTCCCTGCTTCTCGCGCAGGTCCTGATAATCATCTCCTTGCTCCTCGCGCAAGTCCTGGTATTCGTCTCCCTGTGCCTGGCGTAGGTCCTGGTATTCGCTTCCCTGCGCCTGCATATCGTCCATATAGCCACTCAAGTCGGCCGGATTCGACGGTGTGGGCCATGGTGTCATCGTGGGGTAAGGGGTTTGGGTGGGCAGAGGAGTCAGCGTGGGCCACGGCGTCGGTTGTTCCGGCTGGGCTGGCTCTGCCTGGACCAGCGCGGCTCGTGCGTCGGCTGTGTAATAGTCCTCGTTCATCACGCCAGGGAATTCACTGCAGGGGCTGGTGAAGATGCGTGAACCCATGCAGGTACATCCAGCGGCGATCTTTTTTTCGTTGCTCAGGTTGAGATAGTCGTTCCATCCCAGTTCGCCCTCTTCCCCATACTTGGGCCGATCGTCCCAGCACAGATCGTCTACCAGCGGCTTGCCGAACTCGGTGATATTCACGGCGGCCTCGAAGGCCCAGCGGGTGGAAACGACGTAGCTGATGGTCTCACCGCCGGGGATGAGGTCCAGCGGCAATAGTCCGCCTGCGAAGAGGAACTGAGGCACGAGCACGACGATGATCAGCAACAGTGCCATGTTCTGATTGGGTGCACCGGCCGAGATAGCCAATCCCATCAGGTAGCCCGACATCGCGCCCAGGAACAGGGTGACGTACAGCGCAAACCAGCCGCCAAGGCCCAGCCGGTCAGGGCCCAGGCCGGTCATAATCCACGTGAATATCAGGAACACCAATGCCTGATACAGCGCCAGTACCAGGCCCACCCACACTTTGGACATGATGTAGGGCACGATCCTGAGGTTGACGGCCCGTTCTCGCTTGTATATGTCTATCTCTTTGACGATCTCGCGGACGCTGCCCAGCGCGCCGACCAGGATGGTGATCAGGCCCATCATGAACAGCATCGTGATGATCTTGGCCGGATCGCCCTTGACCGGATCGAACAGGTCGTGGCCCCACATGAATTCCATCAGCCCGATGAGAGGCGAGAGCGCCAGCATCAGCGCCAGGCTGGCTCTGTCCTGGGCCATAATGCGCAGGTTGCGCATAGACAGGATGATGAACTGGCGCAGCGCCGATACCCGCTTAGAGGCCACCATACTGTGCAGGCGAGTGGCCGTAGCACCGGTCGGTGTGGCAGCATCTGGCGCCGGGCCTTTGCGTTCATGCAACCGTTTGACCACGCAATCCCCGTACTGGGAGGAACGCTTGTATCGCTCGGCCCACTCCTCCGGTGTGCCGCGCTTCTCATCCTCCAGGATAGTGTAGATATCGTCGAATTCGATGTCCTTGGTGCGTCGTTCGTGCTCGGTGCGGAACTGGTCAAAGTACGTCAGCGCCTCCTCCGGCGGACCATAGTACGCCAGGTAGCCGCCGCGCACCAGGATGATGACCTTGTCACACATCATCACGTTCTTGGTGGCGTGGGTGATCAGGACGATGGTGCGGCCCTGGTCCGCCAGTTTGCGCAGCAGCCGCATCATGTTGTACTCGGTGCCAGGGTCCAGGCCACTGGTCGGTTCGTCGAGGAAGAACAGGCGTGGCTTGGTGAGCAATTCCACGCCGATGGAGACGCGCTTGAGCTGACCACCGGACAGCTTGTGGATGGGCAGGTCCTTGCGCTCAGCCAGATCCAGCTCCTCCAATACCTCCATGATGCGCTTCTGGCGCTCGGCGACCGTGGTGTCGGCTGGCATGCGCAACTGGGCGGCATAGTCCAGTGCCGTGTACACCGTCAATTCAGTGTGTACGATGTCTCGCTGCGGCACGTATCCCATATCGTTGCGGAACATGTCGAACTTAAGGTACAGATTGATGTGGTTGATGAACACGGCGCCGTGAGTGGCAGGCCGGAAGCCGTTGATGGCGTCCATCAGGGTGGATTTGCCCGACCCACTCAGCCCTACCAGGGCCACGAATTCCTGGGGGTGGATGCAGAGGGAAATGTCTTGCAGCAGGTTCTTCTTCTTGGTGACCCATTTCCGCAGGCGCAGCACATCCACCCGCAGCCCTTCCTCGGCCATGCGCTGCAGCGCGTTCTGTCCCACGCGCAACCGGTAGGGGCCGATCTGGATCTCATCCCCTTCCTTGATCCAGGCCTGTTTCTCGATCCGCTGACCTTTGACGAAGACGCCATTGGCGCTCTTGAGGTCCATGATGCGCTGTCGCTGTGGACCTAAGCGCTCGATGAGGGCGTGGTAACGGCTCACCTGGGGATGGTCGAGGACCATTGCATTGTCGGGTGAGCGGCCGATCGAGATCGTGTCGGTGGTGACCTGGAGTGTCTGGATAGGGGGCGGAGTGGCTGCCTCGGCGCGAGGGGCTATGGGCTGGAAGCCGATGTGCTCGTGGAACTGGAGCGCTACGTCCTTCCCAATGTACACGATATCGCCATCAGCCAGCGTCTTCTGCTGCACGCGCTGCCCTTCGAACAGGAGCCCATTGCTGCTGCCCAGATCCGTGATCCAATAAGTGCCTTCGGAGTGCTGGATGCGGGCGTGATGGCCGGAGGCTACAGGAGATGCCAGGACGATGTCGTTGTCAGGTGAGCGGCCCAGCGTGACCGTGGTTTTTTCGAGTACGTGGCGCATCTGTTGACCTGCAACGTAGATCGCCAGGCCGGCTGGCACTGCGGGTGACAGGCGCACCTGGGTGCTGAGGGGGGGCAGCGCCGGTTCGCCGGTGCTGGCCTCGCGCACACAGAAGGTATAGTCAGTAATCTGGATGGTATCGCCCGCACGGAAGGGGGTGGACACGCGCCTGGCCAACGGTCTGCCATTGAGCAGCGTACCGTTGAGTGAGCCCAGGTCCATCACCTGCCAGCGGGCCTTGCCGAAGCGAAGCTGGGTGTGATGGCCTGACACTAAGCGGCCTTCCAGGATCACGTCGTTGTCGTCGGCGCGTCCCAAACTGAGTTCCCCTTTGGTGAGGGCCATCTCGTCTACCCGCCCAGCCACTTGCACGTGCAGCACCAGGCCAGTGCTTCCCAGTTCGTCGGACAGGGGGGGGATGGTTGTCTCAGGAAACTGCACGTTCACGGTTGTATTGCCCATTCGCACGCTGTCGCCCGGGTTTACCGTCCAAGCCACGTGGGTGGGGACGAGTTGTCCATTGACGTGCGTGCCATTGCTCGACCCCAGGTCCACTATCGTCACGCTGACCCCGCTGAGCTGGATGCGGGCGTGATGGTCGGAGACTTGGGGGTCCTGCACGGATATGTCGTTGTCGTGGGACCGTCCAACGCTCAAGCCTGGGGGGCCTAGGACGTAGTCGTGGGTCTGTCCGTCGGGTGTGCTGACACGCAAGGTATAATTGGCGCTCAAATCTCTCCTCCTTTGGACAGTCAATACTCTGCGGCAGGCGTTTCTTTCACTTCTTTGTCCCGCAGACCAGAGTTTAGAGGAATCAGCCGCGTCTAGGCGTCCAATGACACGATTTTGAAGATGAACTCCATTTCGCCGAAGCGCACCGTGACACCATCCTCGAGCACGATGGGTTCACGGACCCGCTGCTCGCCCACGAAGGTGCCGTTGGTGCTGCCCAGATCGTACACCCGGAATTGGCCCTGCTCCAGTTTGATCGCTGCATGCTCGCGAGACACGGTAGTGTGGTCAATGACCACGTCGCAGCTCTGCGTCCGGCCAATGGTAATCGTTGGTTTGACGATGTCGAATCTGCGTTCCAGATGCTGGCGGTCAATCAACGACCCCACTATGGACATCTTGGGCTTGCGCTCGATGAGACGCGTACCACTCGCCGCAGACGGCTGGACTTCTGGCCCGGCAAAAGGTGATCGGGCGCCCACTCCAGCGGAAGCGGGCGGTGACGTCGTCCCGCCCATGAGCTCAGTACCGGTCTGCCCGGGCGCGCCGCCGGCGGTCGCCCTGCCCACATTATCGTTCCCGGCCAAGGCTGGTGTAGGCGTGGCGGGGAAGGGTGGGGCTTCCGGTGGCAGTAGGACCTCTTCCTCCTCTTCCTGCCCCCTCCTGCGGATTGTGATGATGACCGTGGTTAGCAAGCCCACGGAAAGCAGCCCGATGGCTGCGACGATCAAGATTGCCGGAAGCGTGTTCTCGTCTACCCAGTCCCGTAATGTGGACACAAACCCCTCCACCGTATCTTCGGAGGGCTCAGGTGTAGGTGTCGGCGCTGGTGGGGACGGGGTTGGCGTGGCTTCCTGGGCCACGCCCTCCTGTAGTGTGCCTGGCGTTTCTATTCTGTGTTCCTGGAAGCCCTCCAGCCCCACGGGTGTGCGCACGTGTACCACCAGACTGTGGGTTTGGCCGTCTTGCGGCAGCGCAGAGTCATAACTTAGCACGTACTGGGTACGCAGCATCGTCAGCACATTGGAGAACAGGAGCGAAAAGTCGTCCGGCGTTTGGGCTGCCTGGTAGGTGCCACCGGTCTGATCGGCCAACCGTCTCAAGTACTGTTCGTTCAAGCGGCTGTTGCTGAGGCCGATGGTGAAGATGGGCGTACGCACCCTGGTCGCGCTCTGAATCGTATCGCTGTCCGTGCTTACGCTCCCAAAGTCCTCGCCATCCGTCATCACGATTACTGCCCGGTGCCCTACTGGCTCGGTCGCTGCTGCCAGGCGGACTGCCTTGACGAGCGCATCGTAGAGTGGGGTGCCAGCTCCCTGCTCCATGTTCTCGTGCAGGAAGCTGATCACGTTCAGCAGTTTGTTGCGATCGTTGGTGAACGGAACCTCGTATGTCTCGTCAATCTCCGCCGGATCAGTGCTCAAACCCTGGCGCACGCCGACGAAAGCGGCATGGTCTGGGTCGTTGGGTTCGTTCAACAACTCTGCCAGCAAGTCACTCGTGGCTTGCTGGGCTGCCTCGATCGGCTCACCGCTCAAGGTGCGGTACATATCAATCACAATAGCGATGGCTACCTGGGCCTGCGGGTTGACTTGGGTGTCCACGCTGGTGGGTTCGAACGTTGCCGCACCATCTTCGATGATCTCGAAATGCTCCGCCCCCAAGTCGTGGATCGGTACACCGTTCTCGTCGCGTATGCTCACACGCAATTGGACGGCAGGGAAGTCGGATATGTCTACCTCATCAACCGTCACCGTGATGTCAGTGCTCTGGGCACATGCGTGATGGGCCATAGGAGTGAGTGCACATCCTGCCAGGATCACACTCAACACTAGTCGCAAGAAAGTCATGAGCCGCATGTTCATGTGGTCTCCTCCTGAAAGAATCGCGATGCAGGTGGCCTGGCGCTGCCGACTGCTTATACCTGTTTAAAGACTAGCGTGGTCTCTCCAATGAGGATGAAGTCTCCGTCGTGCAATTCGTGCCGATAGACGCGCCGGTCCCGGTATTCCTCTCGCTTCCCGGCAAAGGTGCCGTTGCCGCTGGCCAGGTCGTATAGCACGAACACCTGTTTCTCTGCGTTCTCCTCGCTGGGCTCGAGGCGTATCTTGGCATGCTGTCCGGAGATGCACATATCTCCTGCGAGGGTGACCTGGCCGCTCTTACGCCCAATCATGCTCTCCCGCTGCAAAGTGAACACTTGGCCCCGCGATGCTCCGGGGCCTTCGGCCACGGCCAGCCAGGCCAGAAGGGGAGGCGGAGCAGGCGGGCCCATAATAACGGTCTCGCCAGCCCCCTGCCGTGGTGACACCGGGCCAAATGGCACACTTGGTGTGAACGGCGGCTGGACGGGAGCATGTGGTGCTGGTCGTGGGAATTGGGCTGCAGGAGATGTGGCCGGCCGGCCCTGCGCGCCGGTCATATCCTCAACGGGTACCGTGGCAGGGGTTTGGGCTTCTTCTCTCCTTGCGTCCCGGTCGCCGAGCGAATCCATCTGTACAGTTGGCTTCTCTTCCATTTTGAACTATCTCCTTTACTGTGTTGGATAGCGATACCTCATAGGATGAGTTACTGTGCATACGGCATCACGCGCAATACACTCTCTCCGATCCCGATCTCATCTCCAGGCTGCAGCAATACCTCTCCAAACACCCGCTCACCATTGACGTGGGTGCCGTTGAGGGATGTATCTTCCAGCCAGAGCTGATTGCCACGCAGGGAGACGATGGCGTGTCGCCGGGATACGTGCGCTTCCTCTGGACAGAGATTCGCACGCCCGATAACGACACTTTCGGCCTCCACTGGGAAGCAATGCTCTATCAGCGTACCCTTGGTAACGACCAGGCTGAACTTCTGTAGGGGCGCCGGCTCGGCGGCTTCGAGTGAGGTACCGGCCTCGTACCCCAAAGCCTCGCTCATAGCCAGTGCGGTCGGAAACCGCTTGCGCGGCTCTTTTTCGATGGCACGCAGGGCGACTCTCTCCAGGTGGGGCGTGACTTGGGGGTTATGCTCCCTGGGAAGAGGCGGTGGGGTGTGGATGTGCTGTCTCAACACAGTAATCGCTGCCTGGTAAGGGTCGCCAGTCCTAGGCAGTGGAAAAGGTACTTGCCCAGCCAGCAATTCGTACAGCACGATGCCCAGCGCGTAGATGTCGGCGGTTGGCTGGATGCTTTGCTCGCCCTGGGCCTGCTCGGGTGACAAGTATTCCGGGGTACCTACTACGTGGTCACTGGTCACGGTTACCGAGGAAGTCAACTTGGAGATGCCAAAATCAGCGAGTTTTGTGGTACCATCGTGGGTGATGAGGATGTTCTCAGGTTTGATGTCGCGGTGCACGATGTGCTGCTTGTGGGCATAAGCCAGGGCCATACAGGTCTGGCCCACGAAGCGCACAATCTTTTCGTCGGACAGTGCACCAATCAGACGCCGTAGGGGGTACCCATCCACGTATTCCATCACCAGGTATAGGTTATGGGTCTGGCTGCGGCCCATTTTATGGACTCTCCGAATGTAGGGATGGTCACACAAAACCGCTCCAATCTGCTGCTCCTGGATGAACTTGCGCACAGCGTACTCGTCGGTCACGTTGAGGATCTTGATGGCGACGGTACTGCCTTCAGGACTGCGCGCTTTGTACACTACCGACATTCCGCCTTGTCCCAGTTGTTCCTCGATCGCGTATCCCTCGAACAGGCTGCCAGGACTGAAGGCCAGGCTTCCTGTTTGCGGCGCTGCTATCGGGGGCTCGGATACAGGGGATAGGATCTTGCCCGACCGGCTGAACGCAAAACAGGCCCCGCAAATCTGGATCTGATCGCCATCCTGCAGTTCGTGACGGAATATGCGCTGGTCGTTTACCGCTGTGCCGTTGACACTGTTTCGGTCATAGAGCACGAACGCATCGTCTTCTGGCACTACCTGTGCGTGGTAACGCGAGACAATCAGCATGTCCGAGATTACAATGTCGTTGTCTGGGTTGCGCCCAATCGTGAGCCCCCTCGGAGCAGGGGGAATGGGGAAGATTCGTTGTGCCAGCGAGCCGGAGAGTCCGATTAGTGCTGGGGTGGGTTGATCTGACTTGGCGGTAGGAGGCAGTGGCTCAGGTGGGGTCCTGCTACATGCGGGACAGCTGGTTGCATCCTGGGGCAGTGGGAAGTGACACCTGGGGCATACGTCTCCCCTCTGGTCGGGAGCCTGCTTCCGCTTGCTGCCAATCTGCACGGCCAGCAAGGTGGCAACACAGAGAACAATGCCCACGGCCAGTATGCCGGCAACGATCACCAGAACTGTCGTGCTCATGGTGTACCAACCTGTGAACGTCAGGGGTACTGATTGCCCAATATTCTCATGGTGTTCTGCTTGTCCGCTTGGCCTAAGGGGGTGTATACCACTACTACGTGCCCAGTGGACTTGCTCTAGTTTAGCACATTTTTTGCAATTTGTCCACTATCTGACGGGTGGAGGATGTATGATCTGAGATTGGGAGAGTCGCACGAGGGAGCAGCCGCCGAGAGGCCATCACTGCTTGGTTGCGGAAAGTGGCAGCGGAGGCGCGGGGTAGAGTCAAGCGCGGCGCAGTGAGTTCGTAGTAGCGACTTCAGTCGCCTCTTCTGCCTGCGGTTCGTAGTAGCGACTTCAGTCGCCTCTTCCGCCTGCGGTTCGTAGTGGCGACTTCAGTCGCTTCGTCCCGCCTTCCTGGCCGCCTCGAACACCTGATGGAGCGGGATGGCCTGCTCGCGCGCGATGCGGGCGCAGTCCTCGTACTCCGGCGAGACCGCCGCCCGTTCGCCATTCAACCATTTCTCTTTGACCCGTACCTTGCCCCAGGGGGTCTCAACCTCCCGCACGTGCCGTTCCGCCACCCTGCGCTCTATGGGTAAGACGCGCACGCCCAGCGTAGGGGTCTCGCGCAGCATGACCTGCGCCACGGTTGCGGTCCGGTCCGGCGGCACCAACACCGAGAGGATGACCCCGGGCCGGTCCTTTTTCATCTGGATCGGCGTGAACCACACGTCCAGCGCACCGGCGGCGAACAGTCGCTCCATCGCATACCCCAGCGTCTCACCCGTGATGTCGTCGAGGTTGCACTCTAACAGCGTGACCTGGTCCCGCCCTCCTCCCCCCTCCCCTCCGTGAAGGGCCTGAGGGGCATCTCCTCCTCCCTCCCCCCCGGGGAGGGATTGAGGGAGGGGCGCTTCCTCACCCAGCCAGACCCGTACCGCATTGGCCCACGGGAACTC